>FWWL01002419.1_pt1 | contig 39011 bp, 41 predicted proteins | sample 2228331 | NCBI WGS metagenome assembly FWWL01 (sample SAMEA103939775, study PRJEB20133) | metagenome
CTGTATGCGGAAAGGATTTAAATTATGATAAATGTGATTGTCCACAACAGAATATAGATGAAAGGTTTTTAAAACTAAAAAATCTACTTTTAAAGGAGAGATAGTTATGGCTAATCCAACTCACAGGCATACAAGGTCAAGAAGGGATAAAAGAAGGGCAAACTGGAAAGGACAGTATCCAAATATAATAAACTGTCCTGAATGCAATGAACCAACAATCTCACACAGGGTGTGCCCATCCTGTGGTTCATATAACAAAAAGAAAATCCTCGAAATAGTGGAAAAGGAATAATGAAGATAGCCCTCGACGCAATGGGTGGAGATTATGCCCCTCTTGTGACCATTGAAGGGGCTATAGAATACCTGAAGGAGCATCCTCAAGATGAGATAATACTTGTCGGGGATTCCTCAAGGATAGAAAAGGAACTTAAGGAGAAAAAATATCCATCCAGAAGGTTAACAGTAAAGCATGCCTCCCAGACAATCGAGATGGATGAATCACCATCACAGGCATTAAGAAAGAAAAAGGATTCTTCCATAAGAAGGGCTGTTGAACTTGTAAAAACAGGCGAGGCTAATGCCATGGTGAGCGCAGGCAACTCAGGTGTTGTTATGGCGACAGCACTATTTATCCTGGGTAAATCTCCAGGTGTCGACAGACCTGCCATAGCAGCATCACTTCCAACTCTCAAAAAACCTTTTGTTCTTATAGATGCTGGGGCAAATGTGGATTGTAAACCCTCAAATATCCTTCAATTTGCATATATGGGCTCAGCATACTACAGGGCTATGTTCTCTGTGGATAACCCGAGGGTCGCCATTCTCAGCATAGGCGAGGAAGATACAAAGGGAAATGAATTGACGAAAGAAGCATTACAGATGCTAAGGGCATCCCATCTTAACTTTATGGGTAATATCGAGGGAAAGGATCTTTTCCTCGGAGAAGCACATGTGGTGGTGTGTGATGGCTTTACAGGAAACATCGCTCTCAAGATAAGTGAGGGTCTTGCAGAAGTAATTATGAAGATGATAAAGAGAGAGATATCAGATCTATCCATTGGAAAGATTGGATACCTGTTCCTCAAACCCGCGCTGAGAAGATTCAAGAAAAAGACAGACTATGCTGAATATGGTGGGGCACCCCTTCTCGGAATCAATGGTACCTGTATTATAAGCCATGGAAGATCCTCAACAAAGGCAATAAAGAATGCCCTGATTGTTGCATCAATGCTTTCAAAAAAGGATCTCCATAAGGAGATATCCAGAGAATTATCAAACATCAATCAATCTTCATTAACCACCAGCAAATATCTCAAAGAGACAGTCAATTAAAATGTACGCAAGAATAATATCAACAGGTTCATATGTTCCTGAAAAGGTTCTCACAAACTATGATCTCGAAAAGATGGTAGACACCTCGGATGAATGGATCACAGAAAGAACAGGAATAAAGGAAAGAAGGATTGCAGCAGAGAATCAGGCTGCATCAGACCTTGCCCTTGAAGCCTCAAAAAGGGCATTAAAGAATGCACAGTTAAAACCCGAAAAGATAGATCTCATCATAGTAGCAACTGTAAGCGGAGATTATCAGGTTCCTTCCACAGGATGCATCCTCCAGAAAAAACTCGGAGCAATAAATGCAAGAGCAATGGATATAAACGCTGCATGTTCAGGCTTCATCTATGCCCTCTCGATTGCTGAGGCATATATAAAATCAGAAAAGTATAAAAGGATTCTCGTTGTCGGCTCAGAGGTGCTATCCAAATTTACTGACTGGCAGGACAGAACCACATGTGTACTTCTTGGAGATGGTGCAGGAGCAGTGGTCGTGACAGGGGATAACCACAAGGGAATATTATCGGTCGATATCTACTCTGATGGTAGATTATGGGATCTCCTGTATATACCTGCAGGTGGATCAGGCATGCCAGCATCAAAGGAAACAGTGGAAAAGAGAATGCATTATATAAAGATGAGAGGCAATGAAACATTCAAGGTAGCAGTAAGAACACTCGAATCACTTGTTGTGGATTCATTAAAAAAGAATAATATCAAACCTTCCCAGTTATCACTCCTTATACCGCATCAGGCAAACCTGAGGATAATAAAGGCAACCGCAGAGAGACTCGGTCTCTCCATGGATAGAGTAATAGTAAATCTCACAAGGTATGGCAATACATCCGCTGCATCCATACCCATCGCCCTCGATGAGGCACTCTCAGAAGGAAGAATAAAGGAGGGAGACTATATACTCCTTGAAGCCTTTGGAGGAGGACTCACATGGGGCTCGGTTCTCATGAAATGGTAAAGAAGACTTAATCTCTATTATCATTCTTTTTTTGAATTCCTTTTAACTTTCTTCTTCTTGCTCTCTCCTTAAGATACTGATAGGCATGCCACCTCCTGAAGAGATTCTCTATCTTTTCCCTGAAGACCATTGCGAGTAATATAGCAAGGATAGCCACACCGGCAAGAATAAAGAATCTGCCATACTGGTGATGTCTTATAAAATCTCCCCCAAGCGTTAAAAGGATGGTTCCAAAAAGCCTTCCTGTTCCACCTATAATCAGAAACTCCATCACAGTGAGTCTTCCCAGACCGAGTATGTAACAGAGGATATCCTTTGGAAAACCTGGTATGAGAAACAGGAGAAATACGAGAAAAGCACCCTTGTGGTGTAAAAGATAATCAAATCTTCTGAATGTACTATCATCTATAAATCTCTCGACAAACGGCCTTCCAAGGATTCTTGCAAGGATAAATGCCACATAGGAACCAAGGGTAAGACCGGTAGTAGAAAGGATTACACCTATTACAGGACCATAAAAATATCCACCCAAAAGACCCGTCACCTCTCCTGGAAGAGGAGATACGACAACCTGAAGTGCCTGGAGTAAAATAAAACCAATAAAAGAAAACCTTCCAAAGATTTGAAGGAATTCAAGAATTCTTTTTCTATCAAGAAAATAAGAAACCCATCCTGTAACATAAAATAATACTGAAATACCTGCGATTATGAAGAGTAAAAGAACTAACCTCAGCCAGATTCTATTCTTAATCGGACACCTCTTTTTTACTTAATATAAATTCCATCTTCTCGGAGAAATCCAGAAACTTATAAAAGAAAGACTCTCAATGGCTGTTTCTTATCTTATCCTCTCATCCTGAGTCACTCCTCACAAAAAGAGACAACTTTTTTAATAATCAAATCTCCCTGGACAATCTCTTCTCAGGAGTCTCATCTCCATTCTCTTTACCATATGAAACCACTTCACTGCACCATGCAATGACAGATTAAATAATCTTCCTTCTCTCACCACAAGCACCTATTGGCTGCATGACAATCTCATCCTGAACTGATATCAGAGCATTATATCTCTATTAATATTCTTCCTCATAACCTACTTCGATGATTTATCGAAAAAAGTCTTAATAAGATCAATGGGCACAGGGAATATTATAGTAGAATTCTTTTCAGCAGAAATCTCAAGAAGTGTCTGGAGATATCTTAACTGTAATGCCATGGGCTGTGATGCTATAATCTGTGCCGCCTCAGAAAGTTTCTGGGCTGCCTGAAATTCACCCTCTGCATGAATAACCTTTGCCCTTCTCTCTCTTTCAGCCTCTGCCTGTTTTGCTATTGCCCTCAACATCTCTGCTGGAAGGTCAACATTTTTGACCTCCACCGCCGTCACCTTGACACCCCATGGCTCGGTCTGGAAATCTATCACCTTCTGGAGTTCTGCATTCAATTCATCCCTCTTGGTGAGAAGGTCATCAAGCTGACTTTGACCGAGAATACTTCTCAAGGTTGTCTGGGCAATCTGACTCGTGGCATAGAAATAGTCTTCCACCTCTGTCACTGCCTTTGCAGGATCCACAACCCTGAAATACACAACTGCATTCACCTTAACAGTAATATTATCCTTCGTGATAATATCCTGTGGAGGTACATCCATGGTAACTGTCCTTAGACTGACCTTTACAAGTTTATCTATTATGGGCCATATAATAACGAGCCCTGGACCCTTTACAGGAATTAATCTTCCGAGCCTGAACACAACACCCCTCTCATATTCCCTTAATATCTTTATTGCACTCGAAAGAAAATACACGATTAAGAATATAATTATCGCAAAGGTGTAAAAACTCATTGGTATCGGCATTTTTTCCTCCCTTTAAAAAGATTCTCAGGAGACGATGTCTCCTCTTTTTCTTCTCACTTTGAGTTTCAATCCCTGAACATCCTCGACTATAATCCTTTCATCTTTTTTAATAATCTCATCACTGTATGCCTGCCAGACCTCTCCTCTTATGTATACCATTCCATTATCCCTGTTTATATCTGTCCTTGCAATACCTTCGAGCCCAATAAGTCCTTCTTTACCTGTCACCGGTTTTCTCTTCCATGCCCTGAATGCAAGACCGAGCGTAAGTACAAAGAAGAGAGCAGTTATCATAACGGCAGGCAGAATGATATAGATAGATAATTTATAAAACGGAGAGGGACTCTCAAACAGCATTATTGAACCTATAATCATCGATATAATTCCTCCTATCGTGAGGATACCGTGCGAGATGATCTTGACCTCAAGAATAAACATAATAATTCCAAGGAGTATGAGAAGAAAACCTGCATAATTCACAGGAAGGGTCTGAAATGCATAAAAAGCGAGTATCAAAGATATTCCACCGATAACACCCGGCAGGATGCTTCCTGGGTTTGTGAGTTCGAAAAACAATCCATAAAAACCGAGGAGCATCAAAATATATGCAACATTGGGATCGCTTATCCTGTCAAGGATTTTCTGTCTCAATCCCATCTTTTCAGTAATGAGTTCCGCACCTCTTGTTCTCAATACCACATCTCCATAGGCAGTCCTTATCTTTCTGTTATCCAATTTTATTAAGAGTTCATCCATATCCTTTGCTATCATATCTATTACATTCAACTGCAACGCCTCCTTCTCTGTAGCGGAAATACTCTTCCTAACAGCATCCTCTGCCCATCTCACATTTCTGCCCCTTGATTCAGCCAGAGACCTGATATATGCTGCTGCATCGTTTGTTACCTTCTTTGCCATCTCCCTGTCCATCTTTTCACCCACACTCACAGGATGAGCTGCACCTATATTCGTTCCTGGTGCCATGACAGCAACATGAGCTGCAATGGTTATAAAGGCACCAGCGGAGGCAGCCCTTGCTCCACCTGGAGAGACATAAACCACAACAGGTTTTTTACTCGCAACAATCTCCTTCACAATAGACCTCATGGATGTATCGAGTCCACCAGGGGTATCAAGTCTTATAATGATGGCATCATAGTCTCTTTCATTCGCCTTTTTTATTGAATGGACAATATATTCAGCGACGGCAGGGTTTATGACTGCCTCAACCTCGAGGACCATTAACTTTGGTGGACTTGCATCACTGGCAATAACGGTCGATGAGAAAAAGATATTAAGGACTACAACGGAGATAAAATACAGAGATACTATAAATGGTGATCTGCCTTTGATAAAGGCTATTCCAAACATAGTAAATTATATCATATGGATAATCCTCTTGTCTCTAAATGACTGTTTGTGTTATTCTTTTTATTACATATAACAGGACTTTGTCCTTAAAACCAGCAAAAATCCTAAGAAAGGTGGTGAAAGGATGGCTTTAACAAAGGAACAGAAAAGAAATCTTATCAATACCTTCAGAATCCACGACAAAGATACGGGCTCGCCTGAGGTACAGATTGCTATTCTCACTGAGAGGATAAACTATCTGACAGAACACTTCAAGATCCATAAAAAAGACAACCATTCAAGGAGAGGGTTACTAAAACTTGTAGGACATAGAAGAAAACTTCTCGATTACCTGAAAAGGATCGACAGAACGAGATACGAAAAACTTATAGAAAGGCTCGGTTTAAGAAAATAAATGTATAGAGTAGAAACAGAATTTAATGGCAGAAAACTCACGCTCGAGACAGGTCAACTGGCAAAACAATCAGATGGTGCTGTCCTCGCAAGATATGGAGATACAGTTGTTCTTGCGACTGTTGTGGCTGCAAAAAAACAATCAGAGGGTATAGATTTTATACCACTCACCATAGACTATCAGGAAAAGGCTTACTCGGCAGGAAAGATTCCTGGTGGTTTTTTTAAAAGAGAGGGTAAACCATCAGAAAAAGAGATCCTCACATCCAGACTCATAGACCGACCATTGAGGCCATTGATCCCGAAGGGTTTCTTTTATGAAACACAGGGCATTGTCTCTGTCCTTTCTTATGGAGATGAAAATATATCTGATGTACTTGGAATAATAGCGATGTCATCTGCCATGATGGTATCGGACATCCCGTTCAATGGTCCTGTTGGTGCGGTGAGGGTCGGAATACTTGATGGCAAACTCGTCGCAAATCCAGGACTTATGGAATCTGAAAGATTGGATCTCAATCTCGTCGTGGCAGCCACAGAGGATGCCATAGTTATGGTGGAAGGTGGCGGCAATGAAGTATCTGAAGAGCAACTACTGGAAGCACTCCAGTTCGCCCACGAAGAGATAAAAAAGACCATCCATGTACAGCATGAAATCAGAAATATCGCAGGTAAAAAGAAAAGAGAGATTATTGAGAATCCACCTGACATGGAATTGATTTCGAATATAGAAAGATATGCGATGGAAAAGATCAAGGAATGTATAAGGATTCCTGGCAAACAGCAGAGACAGTCAGCACTGGACATACTCCTTGAAGAGACCATCAATGCCATTAATCCTGAAAAGGATAGGGCAAGAGAGATTTCCATGATTTTTAATGAACTTGAAAAAAAGTTTGTAAGGTCAATGATTCTTAATGAAGGAATCAGGGCAGATGGGAGAAAACCTGATGAGATCAGACCCATATATTGCATGGTGGGTATACTCCCCAAAACCCATGGCTCTGCCCTCTTTGTAAGAGGAGAAACACAGGCACTTTCTGCAGTCACACTCGGTACCCATGAGGACGAACAGAAAATAGAATCCCTTGAAGGAGAGACCTTTAAATCCTTCATGTTACATTATAACTTTCCACCCTTCAGTGTTGGTGAGGTTAAACCATTAAGATCCCCTGGAAGAAGGGAGATAGGACATGGAGCGCTTGCTGAAAGAGGTTTGAAACCTGTAATACCTCCAAAAGAGGTATTTCCATATACAATAAGGGTCGTCTCGGACATACTCGAATCCAATGGTTCATCATCCATGGCGACTGTATGTGCAGGAACACTCGCCCTGATGGATGCAGGTGTACCAATCAAAAAGCCTGTTGCAGGAATAGCAATGGGTCTTATAAAAGAAGGCGACAGATATGTCATTCTTACAGACATCCTCGGACTTGAAGACCATCTTGGAGATATGGACTTTAAGGTCACCGGCACAGAAGACGGTATAACAGCATTTCAGATGGATGTAAAGGTGAGAGGTATCTCAGGAGAAATAATGAAACAAGCCCTCGAAAAGGCAAGAATCGGAAGACTCTATATACTCGAAAAGATGAGGGAGGTCATTCAAGAACCCAGGAAAGAACTCGCACCACATGCACCGAGAATATATACGATACAGATAAAGCCTGAAAAGATAAGAGATGTTATAGGAACAGGTGGAAAAATCATCAGAGGAATAATTGATCAGACAGGTGTAAAGATAGATATTGAAGACAATGGAGTGATCAATATCGCTTCAAATGACGAAGCATCTGCCAGAAAAGCAATCGATATCATCAAAGGAATCGTTGAAGAACCTGAGGTCGGCAAGATATACCTTGGAAAGGTGAAGAGGATCGTTGACTTTGGAGCGTTTGTGGAGATCCTTCCAGGAACAGAAGGACTCCTCCATATCTCAGAAATAGCCCATAAAAGAATATCAAAAGTAACAGATGTCCTCAAAGAGGGAGACGAGGTTCTTGTAAAGATCCTTGAGATAGATAAACTTGGCAGGATCAAACTGAGCAGAAAGAGTGCCCTTTCTGAGGACAAAACCTCATATCAGAAAAGATAGAATTATCTGATAAATATCTTATGGTCTTAAAAAAAGAAAGACTCATCAATGGAATACCTGTATTGATGGTTCCCATGAGGAACTACAGGTCAGTAGCCACAGGAATATGGGTAAAGAGCGGTTCAAGATATGAACCTGAAGAAAAAAATGGTATCTCACACTTTATTGAACATATGTTCTTCAAGGGAACCACAAAAAGAACACAGAAAGAGATTGCGATTGAAGTTGATTCCATTGGAGGCGAATTGAATGCATTTACTTCAAAAGAGACAACAACATTTTACATAAAGGTTCTCGATCAGTTTCTTGAAAAAGGACTTGAACTCCTCAGTGATATATACACAAACTCAACCTTCCCTGAAGAGGAGATTGAAAAGGAAAAACTCATAATAAAGGAAGAGATAAAACTCGTAGAAGACACTCCGGATGATTATATTCATGACCTCTTTTATGAAACCGTATGGGACAGGTCAGGACTTGGCCAGCCAATCCTTGGAAAGAGAGAGACCATAAAAAGATTCACGAGGGACTCTCTACTTGAATATAAAAAAAGATTTTATGGAACAGAGGAGATGGTAATATCATGCGCAGGAAATTTTAACCCAGAAACTATTCTCCAGTATCTCAATAAATACTTTGGCAACATCAATGAAGGCTCAACACCCCCTGTCATCACAAAACCAGAATTCCACAGAAGAACCAATATAATCAAAAAGGACCTGTCGGAAGTACATATATGTATAGGAGTTGAGGCTTTTGAAGTATCAAACCAGAAAAGATATCACCTCGCATTATTGAATGCGATCCTCGGAGGTGGCATAAGTTCACGCCTTTTTCAGGAAGTCAGAGAAAAAAGAGGGCTTGCCTATTCCATCTATTCCTTTGTCTCGCTTTACAGGGATACAGGAGTCTGGGGGGTCTATGCAGGTACTGGTAAAAAGAGGTATGAAGAGGTTATAGATATTATAAAAAAGGAGATGTTAAACCTGTCTGAGACCATTACAGATGATGAATTTAAAAGGGCAAAGGATCAGTTAAAAGGGAACCTTATACTCGGTCTTGAATCTACAGGGAATATGATGAATCATGTGGCAAGACAGGAGATATATTATGGCAGGCATTTCTCACAGGAAGAGATAATAAAGCAGATAGACAGGATAACGATAAATGAGATAAAGGATGTACTCAAGAGTCTTCTTTATGATAAAGATGTCTTTTCAATGACACTTCTTGGTCCTGTAAAATGAAAAAGAATCCTCTAATCGCGCTTACAGGAAATTACGGCTCAGGGAAAACAACCGTGCTTGAGATATTCAAAAAACTTGGAGCCATTACAATAAACACGGATATGCTCGTGAGTAACATCCTGAAAAGACCCGAAATCATAAACAGGATCAGAAGCCTCCTTGGAGATAAGGTGGTCAAAGAAAACGGAGAACTTGATAAAAAAATCATTGCAGAAATAATATTCAGGGAACCTGAAAAGAGAATTTCACTCGAGGATATAATACATCCAGAGGTCTTCAATGAAATAAAGTCCATCACAACAAGAATAAACGAAAAAAAAATAGTTATAATAGAAATTCCTGTTCTCTTTGAAAGGGGTTATGAAGATAGATTCGATAAGATAATAACTGTATATGCAGGAGAGGATGATATATTTAAGAGATTAAAAAACAATGGTTTAACGGATAATGAGATAAAGATGAGACTCAAAGCCCAGTTACCATATCACGAGAAAATCAAGAGATCAGATTTTATAATAGATAACTCAGGTAAAAAAGACCTTGAGGCACAGGCAAAGATTATATTCGAAAAACTCAAAAGCGAGTTTCTGAAAAACAACAATTAAGGGCTATGGAGGAATAATATGGAGATCAAAAAACTCGAAAATACCAATGAGAGGATTAAAAAAGCCATAATAACAATAGGTAATTTTGATGGTGTTCATCTTGGACACCAGAAGATTATAGAAGAAGTAGTAAAAACAGCAAAGAAAATAAAAGGGACATCAATAGTTATGACCTTTGACCCGCATCCCATGAGGTTCTTTCATCCAGAAAAGAGATTTCCACTTCTTACACTCTGTGATGAAAAGGCAAGGATTATAGAAAAATTTGGAATCGATATACTTCTATGCGTAACATTCAACTCTGAATTCGCAAGTATTGAACCAGAAGATTTCATAAAGAACATCCTTGTGGATAAACTCAAAATAAAGCACCTCATCATTGGAAAGGACTACAGATTCGGAAAAGATAAGAAAGGCGATGTAAAACTTTCAAAAAAATATGGATTTGGAATCACGGTTGTGAATCCTGTTAAATTAAAGGGTACGGTCATAAAAAGTAGCAGAATCAGGGCAATGATACAGAAAGGCAATGTCTCTGGTGCATCGAAATTCCTTGGAAGGCCATACAGTATAGAAGGAACTGTCATTAAAGGAACAGGAAGGGGCTCAAAGATCCTCGGTTTTCCGACTGCAAATATATTAACATCATCTGAATTAATCCCCTCTGATGGTGTCTATGCAGTAAAGGTCAAGATAGAAAGTGATCTCAACAATAATAAAAAAAACAAAAAAGAGATCCTTTACAATGCTGTCTGTAATATAGGAACAAATCCAACATTCGGTCCAAACGAACTGAGTATAGAAGTCCACATTCCTGACTTCAATATGGATCTACTCCACAAAATGGTGAAAATCTACTTTATTGAAAGAATAAGACCAGAAAAGAAGTTCCCGGGACCTGAAAAACTCGTTCTCGCAATAAAAAAGGACATCAAAAAGGCAATGGAGATATTATCCAGAAAGTGAGGGAGTTTGACACACCATAAATTGATACTTAACATTCTTAAACCCATGGTTCTGTATCACACAGAACCTCCCACTTTTTCTGTCTCAGTGATCTGAAATAATCACAGAGCATATTGGGATCAACTCCTCTCTTCAATCTCAATAAAAAATTCATCCTGCCATCATCCGTGTTGAAATTAAGTATTTCAGCACCCCTCTTTATAATTTCATTCTTTATGGTCTCGAAAGAGATATCCTTTTTTAACCTTATACTCAGTGAGATAAATCTCGAGAATGGAGGATAGAGCATCTCCTTTCTCTTTTTTAGTTCATCGTAACTGAAGTCTTTGAAATTAAGTTTTTTGATATAACTGAAGACCTTAAGTTCAGGCATCCTTGTCTGAATAATAATCTTACCTCCTCTTTTCAATCTATCAGTCAATGTAATGACCTCATGGAACAGCCTCTCCTCTGCCCTGTAGTCAGGGATATTGAGATATATATCCGCATCGAGTATAACACCAAGATTATAATCCCCTTTTACAGCACCCCTTGCCCTGATGAGTATATTTATATCGAGGTCATCAGAACCCTTCTTTATGGAAGCATTGAGATCTTTGATGGAATTTATCTCCTCCATTATCTTCTCTATACCCGATCCCCTGAATTCAAGTTTATAACCACCACAACGATAACATGTATTAATAACTCCTCTCTTCCCTCCACACCTTGAACACCTGAGGATATTTTCTTCTTTAAAAAAAATATAAAATCCCCCACAACTGCATCTCTGAAGACCGTCACAATCACCACAGTAAATCAATGAATAGCCATACCTTGGCAGAACAATAAGTACCCTCCCACTCTTAGAAACAGTACGGTAAATCTCTTCCCTGAGTTCATTTGTTAGGGATGCAGAACCCTTTATTCTGATAATCCTGATGCTGGTGTCCTTACTCTCAGTTAATCTTCTGAAGATTACATCATTCCTTTGCTCAGGGATAATATCTCTCCTTTCAGGATCCAATCCCTTTAAAACCCTGTACTTTCCTGTCTTTATATTGAATAGTGTCTCGATGGATGGGATACGAGATGTGAGAACAACAGGAATATCTTCAATATATGCCCTCATCACTGAGATATCCCTTATATTAAACTTCGGTATCCTCTTCGATCTGTAAGAAAACGAACTCTCTTCAGTCACAACTATAACAGAGGGTCTTACAGGAAGAAAGATTGCACTCCTCATGCCAAGAATCAAGTTGTATTTACCTGAAATAATCTCAATGTATACTCTCCTGAGTTCAGATGCCTTCAATCTGCTGTGAAACTGGCAGAGTCTTTCCTTGAAAGATGGTAACAGAATGTTATAAATCCTTTTTACTTCATCATAGCCTGGAGCAATAATTATGGCACATGGCAATTGATAGAGCATCCTTTTAAAATCCTCATCTGAAATAATATCTCCCCTGAAATAAAAAGTGGAGTAAGAGATATCTCCTTCAGGGTTATTCACAAAAGAGTCCTCCATCTCTTTTAAATCCTTCTTCAAGAGAAAAGATGGTAGCATCGACCTGAGTACCAGTCCTTCTTCAACAAAGTAATATTCAGACATCCATTTGAGCAGTCTGAGAAGTGGTTCACTTAAAATCTGTTTTCTCATAAGTACTCTCTTGATGGACAAAACATTCTCAGGAATATCTGGACTATCATCTTTAATCCTTACAACAATACCCTTCTGAACCCTCCCCCTCAGGGGTGCCTCCACTGGTAAACCTGGAGATATATCGATACCCTCGGGTACTGAATATGTAAGGGCATCGATCTTCAATGGGAAAACAACTTCACAGTATTTTATTTTCATGCTTTATTATGTCATAATACAACATGAAGATTTCAGTACCATTGATCCTCATAATCCTCACCTCATGCGCCCATGTTTCAGGGACATTAAAGGAAACGCCTTCCATGCCAGTCTCTTCAGAGGTGAACCATATAAAGATAACTGAGTTCCATGAGATTGATAATCCATACTACTACTTTATCACAGGTTATAACTATGAAATATATGGAGACTGGGAGAATGCCTTGAGAAACTACAGAAAGGCATCAGAACTCGACCCAGGATCGGTCTATCTCAAGGTATTAGTGAGCAATCTCCTTTTAAAAAAGGGAGAGATCAAGGAGGCAATCAGAGAGGCTGAGTCCGCTATTAAATTAGACCCAGATTACATACCTGGCCTTATGATACTCGGACATCTATATACAGTAGAGAAAAAATATGAAGATGCAATAAATATATATGAAAAAATCATATCTTTTGACCCCATGAATCCAGAACCATACATACTTTCAGGTTCTCTGCTTGCATCAATAAATAGATACGATGAGGCGATGAATGTATTTGAAAGACTTATCAAGAATCAACCTGACAATCCACTCGCCTATTTCTATCTTGGAGCAATATCTCTTGAAAAGAATGACCTCGAAAGATCTCAATCCTTCTTTGAGAAAACAATAGAGATCAACAGAGAGTTTGATGGAGCCTACTTTTATCTTGGACTGATAAATGAAATAAAGAACAGATACGAAGAGGCAGAAAAATACTATAAAAAAGCGATCGATATCAATCCCCATAACATACAGGCAAGGGAGAGACTGAGCAACCTGTACATAAAAGGTAAATCATATTCAAGTGCAATAAATGAGTTAAAGGAACTCGCAAAACTACTTCCTGCTGCACTGGATGTACATATGAGGCTCGGGCTTCTCTATCTTCAGTCAGAAAACTATGAAAAGGCAATAGATGAATTCAGATTGATACTCATCAGTAGACCCGATGCCATTGAACCAAGATATTACCTCGCTATAGCCCTTGCAGAGATAGAGAAGATTGATATGGCTATTGAAGAACTGAAAACCCTACTTAATTATGACCCTGTAAACAAAAATGCCCTTATCAACCTGGGTTATTTTTATATGAAGAAAAAAGAATACAAAGATGCCATAGAGATATTCAAAAGACTCCTCGAAATAATGCCTGAAGATGCCCAGCCATACCTCTTTCTTGGTGAGGCATACCTTGAGATAGGAGACTACAATAATTCCTTAGAGATACTCCAGAAAGGTCTCACAAGATTTCCTCAGAATGCAGACATCCACTTCAATATGGCGGTTGTTTACGAAAAACTTGATAGATTTGATGACATGGAGAAATCTCTTAAAAAGGCAATAGAACTCAATCCCGACCATGCAGAGGCACTAAACTATCTCGGATATACATATGCGGACAGAAATATTAATCTCGATGAGGCTTTGAGATTAATAGAAAAAGCCTTAAGACTCAAACCTGACAGTGGATATATAATAGACAGTCTGGGATGGGTCTATTTCAGACTTGGAAGATACAATGATGCCCTGAGGGAACTCAAAAGAGCGATCGAACTCACAAAGGGTGATCCTGTTATTTATGACCATATAGGAGATGTTTATGAAAAACTCGGCATGAAGGAAGAAGCCATATTATACTGGAAAAAGGCACTTGAGATGCTCAAGGAAGGTCCTGAAAAGGAAAAAGGCCTAAGGGAAAGACTCGAAAGAAAATTAAGAGGTAACTGAAGGGACTATAGAAAACAATAAATGGAATGGGACCTCATAATCCTTGCACCTGCAAAGATAAACTGGTTTTTACATATACACTCAAAAAGAGAGGATGGTTATCACGAGATTACCAGTCTCATACAGACCGTAACTCTCTTCGATGAGATATATCTTAAAAAGGATAAAATGATAACTGTAGAGACAGAACCCTTCGTTATAGAGATGAAAGATAATATTGTCTATAAAGCAATTAAAAACCTGCAGAGGGAGACCGGTATAGACTATGGAGTCAGGATAAGGATAAGAAAAAATATACCCTTGATGGCAGGGCTTGGAGGTGGAAGCAGTGATGCCCTTTTTACGCTCAGGGGACTCGATGTGCTCTGGAATCTTGATATGAAAGAAGAGATTTTATCAAAGATTGCCCGAGATACTGGCTCTGATGTGGCATCATTCATTAATCCTCCCAGTATTATCTCAGGAAGGGGAGAGATAACAGAACATGTAGATATAGAAAGGACATGGACACTACTACTTGTAAAACCTCTGTTCGGAATATCATCAAGATGGGCATACGAGGAATACGACAGGTTATCCCGTGATTACACTAAAAAGGAAGACCTGTCAGAGATCATAGATTCAATAAACAGAGGAGATTTTCATAAACTAAAAAATATCTCAAGGAATGATCTGGAAATACCCGTCTTCAATTACCATCCACTATTAAGAGAGATATGTAATACAATGATGGATAACGGAGCATTGTTCACACGAATGTCAGGAAGTGGTTCCACAGTATATGGAGTATTCCACGAAAAAAAAGATGCCTGTAAGATAGCAGAAATCTTCTCTTATCAGGAAATGTGGACAATGGTTGTGGATACCATTAACTCTCGATACAATATTCCTTTATCTTTGTAAGAAGGGTCTTATAACTCACCCCAAGAATATCCGCTGCCTTAAGTTTATTTCCCTTCGTCTCGATGAGTGCCCTCTTTATCCTCTCTGTTTCAGCCAACCTCACAGCTGACCTTGTTGCTTCCTCAAGAGTCCCATCCATGGGGATCAGATCAAAAAAGGATGTGGACAACTTTGATACAAGCATAGATATGTCCTCTTTTTTTATCAACTGACCCTCGCACAGTATCATTGCCCTCTCTATTGTGTTCTCAAGTTCTCTCACATTTCCTTTCCATGTATATGACATCAGTAACTCCATGGCATCATCCGAGAGAAACTTTTCTGGAATATTCAATTCCTTTGAAAACTTTTTTATAAAGTATTCAACAAGCAGGGGTATATCTTCCTTTCTCTCTCTTAATGGAGGGATAACGATCGGGAATACATTCAACCTGTAATAAAGGTCCTCCCTGAATCTACCAAGCGAGACCTCTTCAGTAAGATTCTTATTGGTAGCAGCAATTATCCTCACATCGACACTAACTGGTTTTATACCACCAACCCTTTCTATAACCCCTGACTCGATGGCTCTGAGAAGTTTTGCCTGGAGTGAGAGTTCGAGTTCACCTATCTCGTCAAGGAAAAGGGTTCCACCGCTTGCGAGTTCAAATCTTCCGGGCTTTCTGTGGTCAGCACCTGTAAATGCACCCTTCTCATATCCGAATAATTCAGATTCAAGAAGTTCCCTGGGTATCGCTGCACAATTAACAGCTACAAAGGGATAAGAAGTTCTATCGCTCAACTGATGTATTGTCCTTGCAAATAGTTCCTTTCCTGTCCCTGACTCTCCCATAAGAAGAACAGTTGTCTTTGTCCTTGCCACCTTCTGTATCTTTGTGATTATCTCATTTATAGCAGGTGATCTTCCTATTATTACTGGCAGACCCTTTACCCTTTCATGTTCTTCTTTAAGCAACAGATTCTCAGTCTTTATCCTTTTCTGTTCGATGGCCCTCTTTGTGAGCATGACGAGGTGGTCTGTATTGAAGGGCTTGGTTATAAAATCATATGCACCCATCTTCATCGCACTCACAGCGGTCTCTATGGAACCATAGGCAGTCATGACTATTACAGGTATATCTGGCTCTATGAGCTTTGCCTCCTTCAATAATTCCATGCCATCCCTTCGTGGAAGTTTGAGATCAGTAATAATAACATCTATCTTTTCTGTCCTGAGTAAATCTATACCATCCACTCCATCCCTTGCTGTAAAGACAGAAAATCCCTCTGATAGAAAAAGATTCCTGAGCATCTCGAGCATCGACTCCTTATCTTCAACTATCAATACAGATGGCATCACATCCTCGAATCCTTAAGTATATCCTTACATGAACATCCTCTCACTTCAGGGAACCTCTGGATCGCCTCTCTCAGGATTCTCACCACCCTTTCATAAGAAAGGGACATATTTTCTATAACCTCCTTTGTGGTAAGTCTCTGTGGTCTAACGCCTGCTGCATAATTGGTAACAACCGCAATACCTGAAAAACATATCTCGAGTTCCCTCGCAAGCACAGCCTCAGGCATACCTGTCATTCCCACCACATCAGCACCAATCATGCCAAAGAATCTTATCTCAGCAGATGTCTCGAGCCTTGGTCCATTCACAGCAATATATGTGCCTCTCTCAATCACCGGTATCGATAATGCCTTTGATGAAGAGATAATAATCTCCCTCATTTCAGGACAGTATGGTCCAGTAAAATCAACATGTACAACCTCGTCATCATAAAATGTCGATATCCTTTTACCGCCTGTCATATCGATTATCTGGTCTGGTATCAATATATCCTGAGGATTCAGAGAAGGATTTATACCGCCAACCGCGGTAATGGAGATAATTCTTTTAACACCGAGTTCTCTGAACCCCCATATATTTGCACGATAATTTATCATGTGGGGAGGAATCCTGTGAGGGATGCCATGTCGTGGCAGAAAGACCACATCCCTCCCTGCAATCCTGCCTATCATGTAAGAGCCTGATGGCTCACCGTAAGGGGTCGAGATCTTTCTCGACTCAATCAATTCAAGACCAGATAATTCATAGAGACCGCTTCCTGCAATAATGCCTGTGATCATGTGATATAATATCCTAATTATGGTGGATGAGGCAATTCTTTTAAAGGCATTGAAGATCATATCCTCTGAGGGAGACCATGCAGATATATATCTTGAAGATAAATCATCCCTGCACATAAAGATAGAAGATGACAGGATCGAAAAGATTATCTCAGGGAATGACTCAGGAATAGGATTGAGGATTATAAAAAATTTCAAATCATATTATGCCCACAGTAACGACCTCTCTCCTGAGGGTATACTCAATCTTGCGAGTGATTTAAGAAGAATGGCAATCAGTAATATCGATGAAACTGATCTGAGTATAAATAAACTCAAACCACCGGTTGAATTCAATATCCTCAAAAGACCCGACACTATATCACTAAAGGATAAACTTCACCTTGCACTTATATCAAATAAGATTGCAAGAGGTGTAAGCCCACTGATAAAACAGGTAACCATAAATTACACAGATACAATCAAGAGGGTCACGATCCTGAATTCAAGGGGACATTTTGTAACAGATGAAAGGATTTATACCACCTTTACCATACACACCATTGCCTCCATGGATGGAGAGATTCAGGTTGCATATGAGCCAGTTGGTGGATTTTCAGGTTTTGAGATATTCGAAAGATATGATATCGAAGAGATATCAAAAAAGACTGCTGAAAGGGCTATTATGTTTCTCAGGGCAAGAAAGGCTCCAGGCGGAAGGATGCCAGTCGTGATCTCATCAGAAGCTGGTGGAACACTCATCCATGAAGCAATAGGACACGGACTCGAAGCAGACCTCGCACAAAACGGACTATCTGTATTTTCAGGAAAGATCGGTTCCTCAGTGGCATCTCCGCTCATCACTGTAATAGATGACTCAACGCTTGCTGAAAAAAGGGGGTCATTCAGGTTCGATGATGAAGGAATACCTTCCCAGAGGACAGTGCTTGTGGAAAACGGTATCCTTAAAAATTACATGTATGACATGCTCACCTCAATGAAGGATAATGCGAAACCAACAGGCAATGGCAGAAGAGAATCCTACAGATTCAGACCCATACCAAGAATGACCAATACATTCATCGCACCAGGGAAGGATTCACCAGAAGAGATATTGAGATCTGTGGAAAAAGGATTATTTGTCAAAAAGATGGGAGGGGGTCAGGTCAATACAGTAACAGGAGACTTTGTATTCGAAGTACAGGAGGGTTATCTTATCGAAAAAGGCTCAATAGGAGAGCCATTAAGGGGAGCGACCCTTACAGGAAATGGACCCGAGATACTTAAATCCATTGACATGGTGGGAAATGACCTTGGATTTTCCATAGGTACATGCGGGAAAGATGGTCAGGGTGTTCCTGTAAGCGATGCTATGCCGACCCTCAGGATCCCCGAGATGGTTGTTGGAGGAATGCTACAGAAATAGCAAAGATATAACACCTTATCACATCTTTTTCTTTATTTTCCACTAAAAAATTAACAGGCATAATTATTGCTTATAAAGATTGTATGAGATCTCAAAGAACCATAAAGAGTCCTGTAACCTTTGAAGGCATCGGACTTCATACTGGTAGATATGCCAGGGTCACGATGTATCCTGGGGAGAGGGATAGCGGTATAGTCTTTTTCAGAAAAGACAGAAATACCATGATAAGGGCTAATGTTAATAATGTCATTGATACAGCCTTTGCAACCACCATTGGAGTAGATGGTGTAAGAATAAAGACTGTCGAGCATCTTTTATCTGCAATATCAGGTTTTGGCATAGATAATCTATATATAGAAATAACAGGTCCTGAGATCCCTGTTCTTGATGGCAGTGCATATAGATTTGCAGAACTTATCCTTAAAGCAGGGATAGTGAAACAGGCAAAAAAGATGCCCTATCTCAAGATAGTAAAACCATTTATATTCGAAGAAGGAAATGTAAAGATATTTGCCACACCATTTGAGGGAAGAAAATTCACATACTACCTTGAACTGAGCCATGGTTCTTTAAGGACAGAGGTATTTACCATAAACCTTACAGAGGAGAATTACCTCAAGGAGATCTCTATGGCGAGGACATTCGGATTCCTTAAGGATGTAGAATATATGAGAAAAAATGGACTTGCCCTGGGAGGCTCACTCAGTAATGCAGTGGTAATTGATGGAGATAAGATCCTTAATGAAGATGGTCTGAGGTACGCAGATGAATTTGTGAGACACAAGATACTGGATATGATAGGTGACCTGAGCCTCTCTGTCTATCCTATAATGGGCCATATAATCTCCTACAGGAGTGGACACTCAACAAACATAAAGTTTCTTAAAAGACTGCTTTCTTCAAGATCGGTCATCCTGGTAGATGAGGAGAGTTATACACTGGATGCCAGATCAGAAAAAATTATTTATTTTCAATAGGTTATATATAGATACCTAAAAATTTCCTTAAAAAACAACACCTTTTCTCGCATTAATGCTAAAACCTTTTACATAAAAAAATTATTATCTTTCAATGAGTTATATAATGACTTGATTTTTTTGGTGGTATAGGTTATAAAAAAAGAGGCTGGGATTTCTCCCAGCCCAAGCGAAAAGAAAGAATCGTTTACTTATTTTTTCTTCTTTGCTGCCTTCTTGGCAGGCTTCTTTGCTGCTGCTTTCTTCTTTGCTGCCACTCTAAATCACCTCCTTTCTTCCCTGATAGGTAGTCAAACCCTGCCTATCAGGGTAATCCTTTTTTTTGAAAGTATCCTTTTTATGTTGCCATCTTTTCTCTTTTTTAATTTATAATCACCCTCGCTCATTGTCATGTAGTTTATCCTGCATAAAAATTTTCTCTCTATCTCTTTAATCCCCTGAGAAAGTGCTGGAAGATTTTCACCCACAATAAAGAGATCAACCGTCTTTGTATCTTCACCCTCAGCATAGGGACCATAAATAAATGCAGCCTTTGCTCCTGCCTTTCTGAGAAGGGTCTTAAGGGCACCGGGCAAACCAACTGACTTTGCTATAAGATCTTTTAATTCTGAATAAAGGGGGGATTCTGTGTTTGCCCTGAAATACTTTAGATTGGCAACCTTCTCGCTGAGGACAATTCCCATCTTTTCGAGTCTATCAAGTTCTCTCTTTACACCAGAAGGATTTTTCCTTATGATAGTCGCTATTTCACGCATATAGAATTTCTCGTCGGGACTGTTTAAAAGGAGTGAGAGGACATCCGCCCTTATAGAAGAAGAGAATAAATCCTTCAGTACAATCATCCTGTTTTAATTTATACAACATTTGAATACCCTTTGTCAACAAAAATTTTAAATCTGGAACATAAATATACTTTTTGTAAACAAACCATTTTTATCAAGGTTCCATTCATATATATAATTTTATCTCAAAAACCTTCCAGAATCAACTTTTTTATTAATCAGATAAAAAAGAGCTCCTGGTAGACTTCCCGTGACAACAGAGAGAAACCATGTCAGGGAGATCATCAATGCAAGTTCAGGCTTTACTCCAATATTTCCAAAAAGTATGACGAATGCCCCCTCCCTTATTCCAAGTCCAGAGATAGATACAGGCAGAAGTGAAACTGTCACAATCAATGGAACAAATATAAGGATACTGATAAAATTAATATCAATCTCGAATCCCCTTGCGATGATATATACACTCACCATACCCACCATCTGGATAATAAGAGATAATAAAAATGTCTTGAGAAGTACGACAACATTTTTCTTATCATTCACATAGGAATCAAAATAACCATAAAAATCTTTTAAAAATCTCAACCTCCTCATGAGTTTCAGCCTGAAAAAAAGCATACTTCCTGTTACAAATGAGAGTATGAGAAGCGGTATGATATATCTTAACTCTGTATTCCTGATATAGACCATACCGAATGGTAAGGCAATGAGTGCTATCATCATCAATGCCACAAATCCCACATATCTGTCCATAAAGACAGATGCCATGGATATGCCTGTATTTTTAGTGTCACGATACAGATAGTATGCCTTCAGTGCATCTCCAAAGATAATACCTGGCAGAAGATTGTTAAAAAAAGAACCTATCATGTACAGAGAAAAGAGCCTCTGTACTGAAATGTCTCCAGGAATAAACATCTTCCATCGAATGGATGATATATAAGTCGCAAAAATATAAAACAAAGAAACAATAAAAAAGAAAACAGGATTTATTTTATGGATGACATTATAAAAATTTTCTGGTCCTGTTTTTTTAATAACAATATAAAGGGCAAGCGTGCTTATCGCAAGCTTCACAAAAAAGATAAAAAACCTTAGATATCTCCTCTCAGGAACCAATGACCTTCTTTAAGACATATATCGGTTTTCTCTGACTCTCGTGGTAGACTCTCACAAGCATCTCACCAAGAAGTCCCATTCCTATAAATTGTATTCCTATTATTACAAGAAGAACACCAAGTATGAGAAGGGGCCTATTCCCGATGGAAGCACCATATAACAATTTTAAGAAAAATAAGTACAGAAGGGTGATCATACCGAAAAATGTACTCAGTAAGCCCAGTGAACCAAAAAACTGAACAGGTTTTGTAGAAAAACTCTGAAGAAACTTCACAGTGATAAGATCAAGAAGAACCTTGAAGGTCCTCGAGATTCCGTACTTTGATTTACCCCTCAATCTCGGATGGTGTTTCACAGGTACCTCAGCTATTCTTACACCATACCAGCTTGCCACCGCAGGAATAAATCTGTGCATCTCTCCATAAAGCCTCAGATTCTTCACGATATCCTTTTTATATGCCTTTAGAGAACATCCATAATCGTGGAGTTTCACGCCTGTCACTCTGCTTATAAGCCAGTTCGCAATCATAGACGGTAATCTTCTCGAAAAAAATGGATCCTTTCTATCCTTCCTCCATCCGCTCACAAGGTCGTAGTCCTTCATGAGTTCAATCAGTCGAGGTATATCATCAGGGTCATTCTGGAGATCCGCATCCATGGTTACTATCACATCTCCCCTTGCAAAATCAAATCCAGCAGCAAAAGCAGCGGTCTGACCGAAGTTTCTCCTCATGCTGAGCACAAGAACATGATTATCCTCTCTCTGAATCCTTTCGAGAATCTCAAGGGATCTGTCATTACTTCCATCATCCACATAGATTATCTCATAATCATCCTTCATTGATTGCAAAGCATTACTGAGCCTCCCGTGAAGTATCTCGATATTTTCTTCCTCATTATATACAGGAATAACAACAGAAAGTTTCATCAAAACCTCCTGAATCCTTTCTTTTCCATTCCCCTGAAGTCAAAACATTTATAGATAAAATATCTATTCAAAAATCTTCCGCTCCTTTCGATATCAAATATCTCCTTCTCACACTTTCTGAAGATCTGTCTGAGTATCGGTTCACTTTTCATGTCATCTATTGTAACAAAAATCGCATTATAATGCACGAGATCATGAAACCCCTTCCATATATCATATTGATTCATTCTCCTGCCGAAATCTGCGCAGTAGGTAACAGGATTGCCATCCGTATAAAAGGCGATCTCACTCGAGATCTGATATCTATCAGAAAATATAAAGTATGGACCATTTAATGAAATCTCCCTAGAAACCTCTGAAACCTTCTGACCGAGTTCCCTCCATCCCATGAGTCTTTTTGCAGGATTCACTCTGTGATCAAGACTTAAAAAGGGCATAAGATGCATCATTATAAAAAATACTGGCAGAGAAAGTAATGCCACCCTGTAAAATATCTTCTTATAGCGACTGAAGGAACTCCATCCTCTCGAAATATAATGAGATAGAGGTATCAGAAGCGATGGATAACCTATCATTGCCCAGTTCGCCTGAACCTTTGAATGGATGCTCTTGAGAAAAAAGAAGACCAAAACAGGCAGGCTGAAAGAGAGAAAAAAAGATCTTTCCCTGTCATCTGTTCTCATGATAACTGAAATTAATAGTATAAAAAATAACGGTGTAAGCACAGCCATCTGGGATCCTGAAAACTCAAGGAAAGAGAGAGGAGAGATTCTCCATCCTTCGTATAAACCAGCATGTCCCATCGTATGTCTCAAGGTAACAAACTCATGATTTATGTTCCATACAATAACAGGCAGAAAAACAATAAGAGCAATCAACATTGATAAATATAATCGAGAACTTCGCAGAAGTCTTCTGTCTCTCAAGATGATAAAAACAAAGATAGAGAATATAAAGAAAGACATCGAATATTTTGCAAGCATGCCAAGTCCGATGGAGACCCCGAGAATGATCCAGATAAAAATACCCTGATTATTCATGACTCTGTAAAAAAGCAGAAGGCTCAATGTCCAGAAAAATATCAGAGGTGCATCAATGGTCATTATTATACCGAATGTAGAAAAGAGTGGAATTATCTGTAAAAGGATACCGGAAAGGGTTGCTGTCTTAGTATCTTTATAAATATCAACCGAAAGTTTATAAATAAATAAAGAAGAAAAAAACAGAAGAAATGGTGCGAAGAATCTCACAGCAAGTTCAGTATTTCCACCGATGGATGTGGTGATAAGGATAAGATATGCTATAAGCGGACCCTTTGAATAATAACTGAGATCAGGCCTCCTCGACCATTCCCAGTAATGTGCCTCATCAGGACTGAGATCCAGTGGTCCATACGCTATATAAAATAATCTTCCTGCTAAAAGAGAGAGGGAGATGAGATAGAAGATGAAGGAATATTTATCAAGATGGTACATGTTTTTAAGTCTGTTATGAATAAAAATAATAGATGTACTCACAGAGACCCCGAGCAATGCACCACCAATTACATCAGATGGATAGTGAACACCAATATACATCCTGGATATGCCTATTATAATGGCGATCAATAGAGAGATAATCCTTACAGATTTATATCTGAAAAAATACCAGAATACCGTCATAATTGCAAAGGATGTGGCTGCATGGTTCGATGGAAAAGAAAACGACCTGCCTTTCCCCACCAGTAGTCTCACACCACTCAGTTCAGTAAATGGTCTCGGTCTCTCAAATATATTTTTCAGCATGTTACCTGTTGCATCACTGAGCCCCCATGCGAGAACCATCAGAAAAAATGGTATAATTACCTTATACCTCTCTCTGAGAAAAGGAATGAAAATAAGTAAAATAAAGAAGAGATATCCTTTTCGAGTAAAGAATACCATCAATGGATCGAGGAAGGGGTGAGAGATGGTCTGATTAAAGAACCTGAAGATCTCTGTATCGAGGTTCATTCTTCACCCCGGAGGATAAGTTCAACCTTTTTTCTCAGTTCCGATATCCTGAAAGGCTTCTGGATAAATGGTATGTCTTTAAGATTTTCAGGAATCCTTCCACTCATAATCATAAACCTTGTAGAAGGCATCTTTTTCGACGCCAGATCAATCATCTCATTCATGGAATGTCTCATAAGCGAATAATCAGAGATTATAAGGTCAAATACCTGACTATCAAGGAGTTTAATAAATGAATCAAAATTATCCAGTGTCGTTACAGTATGTCCGATCTTTCTTAGAGCCAGTTCCACACTCTTCAAAACAAGACGGTTATCATCAATAACGCATATATGAGCCATTTTTTATTCTAACACATAAATCACATAATATATGACAAGAGAACAGAGATAAATACTATTATGCTTATATAACCGTTCATATTAAAAAAGGCGATATCAAGATTCGAAAGATCATCAGGTCTCACAAGAGCATGCTCATAAATCAATAAGATACCACATATTATCACTCCAGTGAAGTAAGGAAACCCGAGGTCAAAGATTATACCTGTTACAGTAAGGAGTAAAAATGTGATTACATGAAAGAATCTCGAAATCCATAATGACCACCTGATACCGAAACGAACAGGTATTGAATGGAGTCTGTATATTCTGTCAAACTCAAGATCCTGTAGGGCATAAAGTATATCGAAGCCTCCTATCCAGAACATAACAGCAACTGCAAGAGGAACAATCCTCATATCAAAACTACCCTTCACAGCGATCCATGCACCAAGTGGTGCACCTGATATGGTAAGACCTAATACAAGATGTGATAACCATGTGAATCTTTTTGTGTATGAATAGATGAATATAAAGAACAATGCAACTGGTGAAAGTCGAAAACAGAGAGGGTTCAATAAATAAGCAGAGAGAGTAAAGATCGCCAGAGATACAATCACTATTATATATGCCTCAAAGAGACTCACCTTTTTAGAAGGGATCTCCCTTTCCCTTGTCCTTGGATTAATGGAATCGATCTCTCTGTCTATGATCCTGTTAAGGGTCATAGAGAGGGTTCTTGCTGAAACCATAGCAAGGATTATGAGAAAAACAGTTCTGAGTTCAGGTCTTCCATGAGAGGCAATGAGCATTGATGTGAGTGCAAAAGGGAGTGCAAAGACTGAGTGTGAGAATTTCACCATGCTGAGATATGTCTTTATTCTCTCAAGAACGCTCATATCAGTCCATCATGGATCTCAGGGTATGAACAAGTCCCTCACACAGAAATATAATGGACTCGACATCAAGAAACCTGTCCGTAATCCTGTCAAATAGTATCCTGAGCGAAGATGGAAACTCTTCATCTCTCTCATCATAAAGTATAAGAACTCTGATTTTTGGCAGAAGATCCAGCCTTATCGCATATCTTGAAGGTATGCCACTCACTTCAGCCGAACCGAGTCTTTTAAGGTTATTCACAACTTTTAAAGTTCCTCCATCGAATAGCTTCCTTAATGGTTCCACACAATCCCTTTCAAAGGTGGAATACTTAACAGAACCTCCCTTTATATCAGAGAATGAGATCCACTCACCAGTAAAATCTCCTGTGCCTGATGTTCTAACATAGTGAAGAAGCAATATCTTTATCCATTTAATCTCCGGCTCGGGAAAAATTGAGCCATCTTTATCTATCTCATAAATCCTTCCCATGCATCTCAGAATGAGTTTTGAATCAACCAGTTCACATCCAATGCCTTTATATATCCTGTTGAAGTCCAGATTACTGATCTCATTCATTAATCTCTCTATCAATCCATCCTGCCACTGAGACGCTGAAAGATTCTTTTTTATAATTTCCATGCTTTTTCTATCAATATACCTGCATTTATCAAGAAGTTCTGAATCATTCATTAAATTAAGTGCAAAGGTCATGCATGTCTTTGAACCACACTCACCACAATTATTTTTAGGAAGGAGCCTGTATATCTCAAGAGGATTCATACCCTCCTCTCAAATACATATGATGAGATATAGAGGAATATAATTCCACATAAAATGAGCACAGTAAGATCTGTATATAATCTGAAATCAAATAATGTTCCACCCGGTAACAATGCATGCTTCAGGGCATCGATACCATAGGTAAGGGGATTAATAAAAGAGAGGTATTTAAGAATCAATGGTAATCCACTGACAGGATACATGGCACCTGAAAGAAAGAACATGGGCATTACAATAAAATTCATAATAACACTGAAACTCTCAAGACTTTCATAAAATGATGCTATTACAATACCCAGACTGGATATTACGAATGAAAGAATGAGTGAGAATATTATTGTCAGGATTACAGAAGACAAACTCAACTCAATACCAAGAAAAGGAGCCAGAATAAGTATCACACATGTCTGGATGGTAGACAGTATCGTCCCGCTTATTGCCTTACCCGTAACTATGGAGATTCTTTTTACAGGAGCAACGAGAATCTCCTTCATGAATCCGAATTCCTTATCCCATATGATCGATATCGAAGAAAACATTGCACTGAAAAGAATTGTCATACCAATGATACCGGGAAAGATAAATTTTATATAATCCACGCCTATCACCTCAGGATGAACGAGTCTCGACATTCCCATGCCTATGAAGAAAAGCCATATTAAGGGTCTCATGAAGGTGGAGATAAGTCTCGACCTTTCCCTGAAAAACTTTATCAGATCCCTCATCACCATTACATATATAACATTACCCTCTACCATATCTTCTCCTGTACGCCCTTATATGGGCTCTTACATCATCTTCCTCAGAAGAATTATAATGCCTTATCTCCTTTCCTGTGAGTTTCAAGAATACATCATTGAGTGTGGGTCTCTGGAGTCTCACAGAACGAACATCATCACCAAGAAGTCTTATCAATTCAGGGATGCAGACATCCCCCCTCACATCTCCTATATATATCTCACCATTCACAATCTCTGTCTTCAATGAGAGTTTCTGATTTATAATCTCCATTGCCCTTTTATTATCCCTTGTCTTTAAATATATGATATCCCTTCCTGTAATCCTTTTGAGTTCCTCAGGCGTTCCCTCAGCAATTATTTTGCCATTATCGATTATTGCGAGTCTGTCACACACCTCTGCCTCATCCATATAGTGAGTGGTCATGAATACAGTCACACCATACTCCAGAGGTAATTTTGTGATGTGTTCCCATAGATTTGCCCTTGACTGGGGATCGAGTCCCAAAGTTGGTTCATCAAGAAAAAGTACCTTTGGCCTGTGAATCAAACCCCTTGCCACCTCCAGCCTTCTTTTCATACCCCCTGAAAATCTCTTTACAGGTTCATCCTTTCTATCATAAAGGTTAAAAAATTTAAGAACTTCTTCTATCCTCTCTTTCATGAATCTTTTTTCGAGATCATAGAGATAACAGTGAAATAAAAGGTTCTCATATGCTGTAAGATCTTTATCGAGTGTCAGGTCCTGAAATATAATCCCTATGGATTTTCTCACATGGTGTGGTTCTTTGATACAATCATATCCATTTATAAATGCCCTTCCTGATGTTGGCCTAAGAAGGGTACACAGGATATTTATGGTCGTGGTCTTTCCTGCACCATTCGGACCAAGGAAACCGAATATGGTTCCTTCTTCGACAACGAATGATATCCTGTCAACAGCGGTTATATTGCCGAACCTTCTGGTAAGTGTATCGACCTCTATAATGTAATTCATAAACTACACATGGAACCTGAATGTAATTATATCACCGTCCTGAACAATGTATGACTTACCCTCGAGCCTCATCAGACCCTTCTCTTTTATCTGATGTGTGTTTCCTGAATTGCTGATAAAGTCTTCATACGATATAACCTCAGCCCTTATAAATCCCCTTTCCATATCTGAATGTATCCTGCCAGCAGCCTTCTCTGCGGTCGTCCCCTTCCGTATGGTCCATGCCTTCACCTCATCCTCACCAACAGTAAAGAATGATATAAGATCCAGCAGTTCATATGAACTATGAATAAGTTTATGTGATGCAGGTTCATCAATACCGAGGTCATGTAGAAACTCATTCCTCTCTTCCTCGCTCATCCTCGAAAGTTCCATCTCCACCTTTGCAGATAGAGAGATAACCTTTATATTCTTATGAGTATCATATTTTTCAGAAATAAATTTATCCATCTCCTTTAACATGAGGACATTCTTTTCAGTACCGAGAGCAGCCTCATCGATATTGAGGACAATAACCTCTGGTTTATCGGAAAGAAATTGCATGGGTCTCAAGATCTTTAATTCTTCTTCACTGAATTCCACTGTCCTCAAGGGCATCTCCTTTTCAAGATATTCCCTGCACTTATGTAAGACATTCACTTCTTCCTGAGAGGGCTTCTTTCCTTTCTTTCTTGCCTCCTCTATCCTTGAAAGTCTCTTATCCACGAGTTCCAGATCGCCAAAAATAAGTTCAAACTCCACAATCTTCGCATCCCTCAATGGATCTATACTCTCGAGTGGATGTGGAATAAGTGGATCACTAAATGCCCTCACCACATGTACAATGGCATCAGAGTCCTTGATGAGATCAAATATATCTCTATTTGTTCGAGACTCACCACTCATTATTCCAAGATAATCAATATATTCTATACTCGCGTGGGTGACCTTTCTGGGCCTGAATATGGAGGCAAGATTAAGAAGCCTCCTGTCAGGCACCTTAACAACAGCCCTGTGAGGTTCAGCCTTATGTGTTATGTAAGGTGTGGCCTCAAGACTTTGACCTGTAAGGGCATTAAAGAGTGTGGTCTTACCTGAGTTTGGAAGACCAACAATAGCAAGTTTCATCATCCACCTCAATCTTAAAGGCAATCACACAAAGATGCAGGAAAATCAACAAAAGTGTAACGGAATGTGATAATCTCTTCCGCCCGTGCATTTCAAGCAACCCTGCATCTGATTCCGTGAAGAGCCATGTTTATGAACTATCATGATATAACTTTTAAAGAATATGTTATTATAACAAAAATTGTAATATAATAAGAGTGATGAAAAAAGGCTATATAAAGACTATCTTCACTGCCATAATCTTCATTATTATATCGACCCCCCTGTATGCCGAAATAAAGACAATCGGTATTATCCTTCCCTCTGAAATGCCTTATTATGAGGAGATTAATGAATACATATTTTCAAGGATTGGACAGATCGAAAATAAGATATCCTTTATTATCTAGAAACCATATCCCGATACAAAGGCACTTAGCAATGCTGCAAGGAAACTCATTGCCTACAATGTTGATATAATAATCTGTTATGGCACATCGGCAGCAGAGGCAGTATTCAGTGAAAATCCTTCCCAGCCTGTAATATACATCTCTGCATATCTTCCTGTTATCACGAAATATAGAAGAACCATCTCAACAGGTGTGGAATTCAACACCCCCATCACGAGCATCATAAGGTACACAAAGGAACTCAAAGATATAAAGAGTATCGGAGTAATATATAATGCCCTGGAAAGCGACTCCTTCTTTCAGATGAAGGAAATCTCGAGGCTTGTCTCAAAATACAATATACTCACAGCACAGATAGATATAAGACATCCATCACAGGCACTGTGGAGAATTAAAGATATAAAAGCTGATATACTCATATTCACCACAAGCAATATCGCAAATATAAGCCTTTCAATCTTAAAAGATTATATAGAAGAAAATAATATACCTGTCATAACCCTCCTGCCAAGAAAAGGTTTAAAGCCTTTGATATCGTTCAATCCAAACCCGAAAAAACAGGCAGAAAAGGCTCTGAACATCATCAGGATGGTCATTAATGGAAGAAAGGTCTCTGATATACCATCAGATCTAAGTGCAGATAGGGAACTTATTTTCAATCTCAGAGAGGCAAACAGACTGAGACTGAATATCCCTGTAGATCTCCTTACAGAAGCAACGGAGGTGATACATTGAGATGTTAAAACATATAATCATCCTGTTCCTTATACTCATAGCAACAACAAGGACATATGCAAAGGAAGAGATAGTTATTGGATTGATCCCTGAAGAAAATATCTTCAAGCAGATGGATAGATACAGGCCACTTGGAGATTATCTGGGTAAAAGACTCGGTATAAAGGTAAGATTCACAATCCTGAGCAGATATGGTGATATTATAGATAGATTCAGGACAAAAAACCTTGATGGAGCGTTTCTTGGTGCCCTCACCTCTGTTATTGCGATGGATAGATTAAACCTCGAACCAGTTGCAAGACCTGTTCTCATGGATGGCTCATCAAGCGTTGAGGGCTGGTTGATAGTAAGAAAGGATAGCAAGATAAGAAATATCAAGGACATGAAGAATAAGACCATCGCATTCGTAGACAGGGCAACCGCAACGGGTTTCCTCTTTGCCATAGCATATCTGAGAGAACACGGTATAGAATCACCTCTTAATTATTTCAGGGAATACTATTTTACAGGAAGTCATGCCTCATCCCTTTTGAGCGTCCTCGATGGTAAGGCAGATATAGGTGTTGCCAAGGACACCATAGTCAGGGAAAGGATGGCAAATGACCCGATGATAGAAGAAGAAATCATGGTCATCGCAAGGTCCATAAAATTTCCAAATACAACACTATGTATAAGAAATGACATGGAGAGAAAACTTAAAGATGAGATATTGAGAATACTCCTCGAAATGGAGAAAGACAGTGAAGGCAGAGATATTCTAAATAAGATGGGAGCCATAAGATTCATCAGGGCTTCAAAGGATGACTTTACACCTGTTTATACACTTCTTAATAAAGCAGGTTTTAATCTAAGAAAATATATTTACAGATGAAGAGAAAACTTATAATATCACTGGGTCTGCTCTTTATATTATTCACTGCAGGATCTGGACTAACAATCAGATATATTTATAAGACCACGAATGACCTCGAGGTGGTCATAAGACTTCACAGGGTGGAGATTATCAGAAAAAATCTCGTAATAAATACGCAAACCGTTCAATCCCATCTATACACATTCGGTACAGCCTTTGGAAGTGAGGTCGATGTAATAGTGGAAAACGTATCTGATCTTGACAGATCTCTCAATAACTGTATGGGGTGCCATCATAGCAGGGAGATGACAGAAAGACTTAAGAATGTTAGCAGGGCTGTAGAAAACTATAAAGATGCATTGAGTGCCCTGATAACCACCACCGCAAATATAGAAAGAATAAACAGATTGAAGATGGTTGCCATTGGCATAGGAAATTCCCTTTTGAATATGGTTCAGGAGATGGCTTTTGTGGCTGACCAGAGGCTTTATGAAAAGACAGTAAATGCCATAAATGAGATAAATAATTCAAAGATCATACTCATGGTAACCCTTTCCATATCATTCTTTCTTGCCCTGAGTATAGCACTTATCCTTATAAAGGATATGAGCAAATCACTCAATATATTGATCAATACCACAAAAGAGATAAAGTCAGGTAAACTTGGAGCCACAACGACCTATCCATTCAAGGATGAACTCAAGATCCTTGCAGATTCAATAAATGACATGAGTCTTGAACTTAAAAGAAGAAATGAAGAACTCATGAGCTTTACAAAAAGGCTGGCAGAACTATACAGGGTTACATTACCTGTTTACTCCATCTCAGGAAGAGAAACCCTTTATTCTGAAATAATCAATGCAGTAAAGGAGATCATGCAGGCAAACAGGTGCAGACTCTTTATGCATGATAGCAGGGAACATTCCTTTATAGAAATACCGCAGTCATCAACAGATATCAGGATACCTGAAAGAGATCTACAAATCCTCTATATCCATTTTGATAAAAAACCTGCTGCAATCAAAGGAGTTGAAACCATTATCAACACATCCCTGCCCATTCATATAGAGATACTTAAAAGATTGAAAATAGAAGATGGAATGATAATATGGATAAGGGAAGAGGAAAAACTATCAGGTGTCATAATTCTCAATGAATTTAAAGATGAGATAAATGAGACAGACTTAAAAATTGCTGGTATACTATCAAATATTATATCCGTATCATTTCTTAACACAAAACTTCTTGAAGATCTGAATAAGAAGATGCAGGAACTTAAGGACGCACAGGAACAACTCATACAGGCAGCCAAACTCACCGCGCTTGGTGAGATGGCATCCAATGTAGCACACGAATTAAACAATCCATTGACAAGTATAATAGGATTTACTGAGCTGATAAAAGAAGAGGAGGATACCGAAGAGGTAAAAAGATATCTCGAGATAATAGAAAAAGAATCACTGAGGGCAAGGGATATAGTAAATCAGTTACTTGAATTCTCAAGAAAGAAACCTCTTATGATGGAGGATATAAATACAGGAACTCTGTTTAATGACATCCTTCAACTTGTGGAACTCCAGATTAAAAACACCAGTATAGAACTCAGAAAAGAATTGAATTATCTTCCTGTTATAAAGGGAGACTATAATCAACTAAAACAGGTCTTTATCAATCTCCTGAACAATGCCATATCTGCAATGCCAGATGGTGGTGTGCTGAAAATAAATACAAAAAAAATTGATAACTCCATCTCCATAAGTATCGAGTATACAGGAACAGGCATCCCGCCTGAGATACTTCCACGAATATTCGAACCATTCTTCACAACAAAAAAGGAAAAGGGTACAGGACTTGGATTGCCTATAAGTTACAGGATTGTTGAGAATCATGGCGGAAGGATAGAGGTAAGAAGCGAAGTCAACAAGGGAAGCGTATTTACCGTGATACTGCCAGTTACCTAATCAACCCGTCTCACAAATATTCCATCTGCTATTTCAGGATCTATCGCAATAACAGTTTCATCTACCTGAAGAACAAATGTTGGTTTTTTCTGGAGAAGTTTTATCGTTACCCCGGGTACGATTCCCATGGATGAAAGTTTTGCAACAGTTGTCCTGCTTGAGGGTATATAGACAATCCTTACCTCAGAACCAGGTTCCACATTTGTAAGTTTTGTAATAAGTGGTTCGACACCCACCCTGTATTTCTTACAGCACTCACCCCTTGGAATCGGCTTGCCATGGGGACATGTGGGAGGATGCCCAAGAAATGTACAGACACTATCAGTCAACTCCTTACTGAGAATATGCTCCAGTCTGCATGCATCATCCTTGACAACCTCTTCCTTCATATCAAAGACATCAGTAAAGAGCCTCTCCGCAAGTCTGTATCTTCTTATAAGAAGCTTTGCCCTTTCATAACCTTCACGAGAGAATTCTATCCTCCCATCTTTTATCGTAATGTAGCCATCCTTCTGGAGAATATCAATTATATCATCAGGAGAGACATCATCAGAACTCAACCTGAAATGTGAAATATCACTCACTCCATCTTCATTGAGTATCCATATCAGTTCAAGGGCTTCATCTATTCTCTCTTTATCTGAAATCTCTTCCTGCATTACCTCTCTCCATCATTATCAAAAAAAGGTAATTTAAGATCCATGACATGTCTGAATGTCTTTCTGTGAATGGGGCACGGACCATATTCAAGCAATCTCTTCATATGCTCTCCAGTACAGTATCCTTTATGTTTCCTGAAATTATAAGATGGATACATCATATCATAAATCTCCATAATCCTATCCCTCACCACCTTTGCGACAATCGATGCTGCTGCAATAGAAGCACTCTTCGATTCACCCTTTATAAGGGATATCTGTTTTACAGAAAGGTCGATATTCATAGCATCAACAAGCAAAAGATCGGGCTTTATACGGAGGGACTTAACAGCCTCTTTCATCGAGTATCTTGTTGCCTCATATACATTCATCCTTTCTATACTGGAAACACCTGCCATTCCTATGCCTATATCTTCAGCAACCAGCAGTATTTCTGCAAAAAGTCTCTCCCTCTCCTCAGAAGAGAGTTTTTTCGAGTCCTTCAATCCTTCAATTATCACATCAGATGGTAAAACAACCGCTGCAGATACCACAGGACCTGCAATACATCCCCTGCCTGCCTCATCAATACCTGCTATCCTTGTGTAACCCTCATCCCTCAGAAAACCATCAAAGGAGAAGAGCTGCATAAATTATCTATTCGTTTCTTATATCCTTCTCCTTTATCCTGGCTTCCTTACCCTTTTTGCTTCTCAGATAATAAAGTTTTGCCCTCCTTACAGACCCCCTTCTTACAACCTCGATACTCTCGACCACAGGAGAATGGATTGGGAATATCCTTTCGACCCCGATACCAAATGATATCTTCCTCACCATAATCGTTTCCCTGAGACCACTGCCTCTTCTTGATATCACGACACCTTCAAATGGCTGAATCCTCTCCCTGTCACCCTCAATAACCTTTACATTTACAACCACTGTATCCCCAACCCTGAAGTCAGGGATATCCTTCTTCATATAGGGCTCTTCAACTGTCTTTATCAGTTCTTTCATGACTCCTCCTTTATCTCTTTAATCAATCTCAAATCCTCTTCACTGAGGACAGTATTATCAATGAGATCAGGTCTATAAAGGAGCGTCCTCCTCAAAGCCTCTTTTCTGCGCCATCTCCTGATCTCTTCATGATTTCCACTGAGCAGTACCTGAGGAACCCTCATCCCTCTATATTCAGATGGCCTGGTATAATGAGGATAATCCAGCAGTCCCCATTCAAATGATTCTTCCTTAAGAGAATCACTATCACCAAGAACACCTGGTAGAAGTCGAAGAGTTGCATCTATTATAATCAATGCAGGCAATTCTCCTCCAGTCAATACATAATCACCAACAGATATCTCGAGATCAACAATCGCCTTCACCCTTTCATCTATTCCCTCATATCTACCACAGATAATGAGAAGATTTCTATTCTCTTCATAAAAACTCCTTGCCATCTTTTGATTAAACATCCTTCCTCCTGGAGTCGTCAGTATAACAGTTCTTTCTATCCCATCAGCCATAATAGATTCGACCGCTTCAAATACAGGCTCAACCTTGATGACCATCCCGGAACCACCTCCATATGGATAGTCATCAACTGTTTTATGTACATCCTTTGTATAATCCCTTAAATTATGAGTTCTTATAACAACCCTGCCCGCCTCAACAGCCTTTCCTATAACTCCATGTGTAATATAGGACTTAATTATTTCAGGGAAAATAGTAAGAACATCAATTCTCATAATATAAGATTATCACAGAACAAAAGGGCAGGTAAAACCTGCCCTTCACTAAAATTAAATCTAAGATTCTCTAACTATTCGAGTATTTCAAGAACGCAACGCTTACCAATCTTGGTACCAGCCGCGCTCAATATAGTTCTCATTGCACGAGCAGTCTTACCCTGCTTTCCGATAACCTTCCCCAGATCGCTCTGAGCAACCCTGAGTTCGAATACAGTGGTCTTTTCTCCATCCACCTCCTTGACCGAAACCTCTTCTGGCTTATCAACCAGAGATTTTGCCATCGTCTCAACCAATGCCTTCATCATGATGGTTCACCTCCTGAAGAATTTGCAGGCCTTAAAGGCCTACCCTTGAAAAAAGCTTTTTAACTGTATCAGTTGGTTTAGCACCTTTTGACAACCAGTCTTTTGCCTTCTCTTTATCGATCTTGATCTCTGAAGGTTCTTTCAGAGGATCATAGGTTCCTATAAGATCAATATACGGTCCATCTCTTCTGACCCTTGAATCTGCCACCACGATTCTGTAAAATGGCCTTCTGTGTGCACCCAGTCTCGTCAATCTGATCCTGACCAAGATTCATACCTCCTTTCTTTTTGAATATTAATATTATATTATATTGGCAAAAATTTTGAAAGATTACCTTTTTTACCCTTCAACAACTTCATCATCTTCTTCATCTCATTATACTGTTTGAGTACCCTGTTAACATCTGCAACTGTGGTACCACTTCCCATCGCTATCCTCTTCCTTCTGCTTCCATTAAGTATCGATGGTTTTTTTCTCTCAAGGGGTGTCATGGAATTTATTATCGCCTCGATCTTCACAAATTCCTTTGTATCTATATTGAGACCCTTAATCTTATTGAAACCGGGAATCATACTGAGAAGATTTTCAAGAGAACCCATGCTCCTGATCTTCTTAATCTGATCTCTCAGGTCATTAAGATCAAACTCTTCCTCCAGCATTTTTTTCTGGAGTCTCTCAGCCTCCCTGATATCATATTCTTTCTGAACCTTTTCGATAAATGTAAGGACATCTCCCATCCCGAGTATCCTTCCAGCAATCCTCTCGGGATAGAATGGTTCTATATCATCTATCTTCTCACCAGTACCGATAAACTTAATCGGCTTCCCTATTACCGCCCTCATGGATAACGCTGCTCCACCACGGGCATCGCCATCCATCTTTGTAAGCACCACGCCCGTGAGTTCGAGCATCTCATCGAATGACTTCGCCACCCTGGTCGCATCCTGACCTGTCATTGCATCCACCACAAGAAGTATCTCATGTGGCTTTACCATATCCTTTAATGTCCTCAACTCATCCATCAATGTCGAATCGATATGAAGTCTTCCTGCTGTATCAATGATAATAATATCTCTTGCCTCCTTATTTGCTCTGTTCAGCAATTCATTACAGAGAGTAACAGGATTTTTCACATCCATTGAATAATAAACAGGCACATTTATATTATTACCGAGTGTTATCAACTGTTCAATCGCAGCTGGTCTCTGTAAATCAAGGGCAAAGAGCGCTGGCCTCCTTCCTGACTTCTTAAAGTAATTCGCAATCTTTGCAGATGTGGTAGTCTTTCCCGAACCATGAAGTCCCACCATCATAATAACAGTAGGAGGATTTGGAGAAAGTTTTATCTTTGTTTCCTGAGAACCCAGAAGGGATATTAATTCTTCATTAACGATCTTTATCACCTGCTGGCCAGGTGTTAAACTTTCGAGGACCTCTTTACCAATCGCCTTTTCCCTGATCCGCGAGATAAAATCCTTGACCACCCTGAAATTCACATCTGCTTCAAGAAGGGCAAGTCTCACCTCTTTAAGGGCAGCATCAACATCCTCTTCCCTCAGAAGCCCCCTGCTTCTGAGTTTATTAAATACTGACTGGAGTTTATCTGTTAATGTCTCAAACATGAGTCAGAGTAACCCCTCGATCTCCTTTACAAGGATCTCTTCCATATCAGGAATATAACCCCTGTATATATTAACAAGTATACCATTCCTGTCAACAAGAAAGATGGTTGGCACCATATATATATTAAATTTCTTCCTGATACTGTTATCTGCAATAACAACCCTGTATGGTATACTGTATTCCCTTACAAAATCCTTCATCCTCACATTGTTCATATCCTCATCGAGAGATATCGCAATAATCTCCATTCCTTTATCTTTATATTTTGTTTGAATTGAACTCAGAAAAGGGATTGTCACTCTACAGGGTTCACACCATGTAGCCCAGAACTCTATGATAAATATCTTTCCTTTTAAATTTATAGAATTTATTCTAACGCCATCAATGTCCTTTATATCAAAATCCGTAAAAGGCTCACCTATTACAGGTACATATCTCTCAACCTTCCTGCATGATGAGCAAATAAAGAACATCAAAAGAAAAAAGACAAATAACTGCAGGAACCTACCTTCTTTCATGAGAATATCGTATTTCAACTTCCAGATTCCGGTCACCGCATTCAGCACCACATTAATTGATGTCAGAACTTCCGTGTATCAAAAATTGATTTTTTCTATGCGAGATATGCTTCTATCTTTGATTTTAGATGTGCCTTTGGAACGGCACCAACAATCTGATCAATCTTCTGACCATCTTTAAAAAACATTATTGTTGGGATACCCATTATCTTATACCTGCTTGCTATCTCAGGATTCTCATCAGTATTTAACTTAACGACCTTCACCCTGCCTGCATACTCTTTCGCAAGTTCCTCAATAGTAGGGGCAATCATCCTGCACGGTCCACACCATACTGCCCAGAAATCGACCATCACGAGTCCTTTCTCAGCAAGAACCTCTTTATCCCAGTTTTCTGTAGTTGCCTCAATAACACCCTCTGCCATAATACCTCCATAATCACTTTTTTATTCATTAAAGAATATAATATTTTATTGCTTCAACATCTTTTTTGTCAATCTTGCCCGGAAAAATAGAGATAGAAAATTCATAAAACCGTTTTTATCCTCTTTTTACATAATTACATAATCTCCTGTAAATATGCCCTTTATCCCTTTGTTGATTTTCTACTTTATGGTAAAACTACTTTCTTTTCAAGATTTTGCTTCTTTAACCCCCAAAAACCAACACTTACCTCTTATCATTTTACTCAGACCAGTTTAATCTATCTTGCAGTGCCACTTTGTATACAAATGCCATGATCTTTCTTCTTACA
>FWWL01002421.1_pt1 | contig 38963 bp, 33 predicted proteins | sample 2228331 | NCBI WGS metagenome assembly FWWL01 (sample SAMEA103939775, study PRJEB20133) | metagenome
TACTTCTGTTTAACAATGTGATTTTGACCTCACACCAGGCTTTTTTTACTAAAGAAGCTCTCACCGCCATTGCTCAAACCACAATAGATAATATTGCTAAGTTTAAGTTTGCAGGTATTGTTCAAAATTTGGTTGAGTGAAAAATCAATTGATTATTCTAAATTCTAGATAAAATAAAAATCAAATATATTTAATTCTGCTAAAATTTTTTTAAATAAAGCTGATTCTAAATTAGTTTTTGCATATAGTTTTGTTTTCTAGACATATTTTCTAGTTTCTCCATTTCATTTCAAAAAATCTTAAACCGTCAGTACTTAAATTAGTTTAAGGTTGCGACCTTCCAGTTTTTTCTGCCTATACAATCACCCCACCCCCAAGCAAAACTTCGTTGTCATAAAAAACAATACTTTGTCCACTGGTGACGGCTCTCACCGGCTCATTAAAAATTACCTGTGCCTGTCCTTCTGATAAAAAAACTTCACAAGCCATTGCTGTTTGTCTGTATCTAGTTTGAGCGGTGCATCTGAAACGATTAGAACTAGGTGACACTTGCCAATTTAGCTCTTTAGCCACTAGCTCACGGCTATACAGTGGGGTTTGCTTTTGACCATGAGTTACCCAAACTTGATTAGCTTCTACATCAATTTTACAAACAAACCACGGACCGCCGCTCAGGCCTAATTTTTCTCTTTGACCGATGGTATATAAAAAAGCTCCCGGATGTTTGCCTAGCAATTTACCGCTTTCAATGTCCAAAATATCCCCCTCTTTTCGTCCTAAAGTGTTCATTAAAAGCTCTCTTAGCGGGGTATTGCCTACAAAACACAAACCTTGCGAGTCTGGCTTGGCAGAAGTTGCTAGTCCTAATTTTTCAGCCTGTTGGCGAACTTCTGTTTTACTCTTAAACTCTCCTATTGGAAATAGGATTTTAGGTATTTGATTGGCTTTAATTTGCCATAGAAAATAAGTTTGATCTTTATTTTTGTCTAGACTTCTACAAATTTTACCATTTTGTATTCTAGCATAATGACCAGTAGCCACAAAATCAGCACCCTTGCCAGTGGCAGTTTCATAAAAAATTCCAAACTTGATTTGACCATTACACATCACATCTGGATTAGGGGTTCGACCGCTTTGGTATTCCCGAATCATATACTGCACTACACGATCTCTATACTCTTTTTCAAAATCCCACACTTCAAAAGGCACACCAAGTTTTTTGGCAACCAAACTAGCATCTTGTAAATCATCCTCCCAAAAACAACCATACAAACTATCTGGCAAGTTCATCTGCCTCAGCGACTCTAATGACCAGCATTTCATAAACACCCCCACAACCTCATATCCAGTTTGCACAAGCACCCCACAAGCCACCGAAGAGTCCACACCCCCACTCATCATCACAAAGACTTTGGGCATAATATTGCCACCATTGAGCAAAAGATAAGAATGGTCAAATGGAGTGGTAGTTGTATTAATTTTCTTACTTTCTTTTATGAAAAAAGATAGTTAGATAATTTAGTTTTGATTAACATTATCTTTTGTCATTTTTTTTCTTTTTTTGATTGAAACTGATATCGTATCATTCTGCCTTTTTTATCATAAGTTACTAATATTCCGAGAGTTGTACCTGGTTCATTTGTTCTTTTATCTAAAGGAGTAAAGAAATGCGTTTGTATATCTCCGTATTCTGTAAATCCTTCATATCTAAATTGCCATTTTCCTATAGAAAGTATTGGTTTCTTTTCATTTGAATCATATCTTTGTCGCATGTTTTTTATTTTACCTTTACTCAATTTATACCTGAAAATATAATCTCTAAGTGCTTCTTTTATTTCTTCAGGAATACTACTTAAATCCTCTGGAGGACTGGGTAGAATAAGATATTCTATTACTTTAGTATAAATAGTTTTGCCAAAGATCAATAATATAAATATCACCCCCACTGCTACTGTTATTTCAGGGTTTCTTAAAGCTGCTTTCCAAACTTCCATTAAAAAATCTGGTAAATTTGTTAAAATTTCAGGTCGTAGATTATTTATTGGATTTCCGATTAGGTCAAGCGTTTGTCCTAGTATATACGGATTTTGTGCAGCTTCTGCAGCTGCTGTTGCTATTGCCTCAGGAGAGACACCTTGATTGACTACATATTCCGTCAAAATATCAAGTTTTTCACCAAGAAAAGATAGCTGTTTGGGATTGGTTATTGCATCTACAACTTCTTTTGCTGCATTAGCTACATGTTCAGGAAGTTGGGGTAGTACAGCCTCTATCCGAGATATTAATTTATTTGCACCAGGGATTAATTCAGTGAAATCGGCAAAAAAATCTGTCTCTTCAGGGAACAATCCCAACTGTTCGTATTTTCCTTGGGGAAATTTAGGTGCTTTTAGAGCTGCTTCAGCAAGATACATTAACTTTTCAGACATAACACAAAATATAATTTTCTAAGTAGATGGGCTTTTAATAGCACATTTTTTAACTAATGTCAAAATTTGAGTTTAGAGATACTATCAAAATATTACTGATTACTGGCTTTAAGCCAACAAGATAATTATAGATTTTTGTTTAAAATAGCTTATAATACACAAAAAACACCCCCACAGGGGGTGAGGTGTTTGATTATTTTTTGTAAATTTATTTTTATCCAGAAACGATCATTTACTCTATGGCTTCCAGTTCCTTCATAAACTCATCTAAGAAAATGTCATCCTCAATTAATTGAGGCTCTGGTTGCGGCTCGAAAGCAGCAAAAATATCTTCTAGTTCGATGTAAAGATTAGTTCTCATAAAATCCTCCGGCATTTGGTCAATTGGTCGAATGTTTCCAGAAATAACTTCAATAGTAGGAACATCTTGATTATAAGCTACATCATATATTTCTTGGGTAACTTTGAAACCTTCTCTGATAAAATCTTTAAATTCACCATTTGGAATCTCCTTCAAGATTTGGTTAGTAGGTTTAATTATGTATGCATTTCTGGTACCTATAACAAAACCAGTTTTGATATCTACAAAAACTTCGGTAGGTTGGGTGATAACTTCAAAACCAGTATCAACTAATACATCATTACTACTAACAGAAAATACATCTTTTAAGTATTCATCTGTAAACTCTTTTCTAAGATCTTCAAACAACGAATCAACCGCTTGATCAAACTCTTCTTTGGTAATTTCACCTAAAGCCAAAGATCTATCTATTTTTTCCAAAGCTTCGGAAATTCTAACAACCTCAGGGTGTTTGGACTTTATAAAACTAGGTAGTTTTTGGTCGTTCACAATCGCTTTTACTACCTCAGGCATTATTTCTTGCTGAATTTTAGCAGAATCTTGGTTTAAGGTATAAACAACTGGTCTAACATTAAATTTTTGTCTGTCTTTTCCAATTTCTACATTTTGAGGACCTTTTACCTCGATTTTATCGATCATTTTACAAGAATTAGTCAAAATAATTTTACCAGTTGAATCCTCAAGCATATCAGTTGATTTGGCTTCTGATAAATCCATCAATACACCAAGTAGTTCACTAACTCCCTCTTTTTGCAATCTAGTAAGATTAAAATTACCTTTGTACCAAGAATTTAACGAATCTTTGGTATTTAAGTTCTTTCCGCCTTCAACATTTAGTTTTGATAACTTAAAAGCTCCTCCAGTTGTGTCTACATATGCTTCACCAATAGCAGATATTTCGAAGTTGCCTGCTAATTCCGGAGAGCTAGAACCGGGCTCAATTTCTTCAAGCATGCTGTTAATTTTGTCACCATTCAACCTACCATTAATTTCCATCAAGGCCGATGCTCTTTCATCAACCATACTCATCCTAGCTTCCAAGTAAGTATTAAAGAAAATGTCTTCAGCATACTTTTCATTCATTGGAACTATTGAGACATAGTTCTTAAATTGCATAGCTTTCAAGTAAGTATTAAAGAAAATGTCTTCAGCATACTTTTCATTCATTGGAACTATTGAGACATAGTTCTTAAATTGCATAGCTTCCAATTTTGATGGGGAGAAGTTGTCCATATATTGCCACATATCACCACAAGTCTCCGGCCTCTTGGGATTAATAGAAGCCAAAGCCGCCATTGTTTTGTCCTGTTGAGTAATTGCATCCAGCTTCATAGCTATCCCATGAAAACCCATAGCATCCATACTTCTTGCAGCTAATGTTTGTTGGCCGAATACGGGAACAAAAACTGAAAATAGACCTACAAGAATCACGGCTCCTATAGTAACTCCTGCTATAATAAGTGGTTTTTTGCTTTTTGGTTGATTATTACTAGCAGGTGGAAAATTTTGCATATTTTGTTGCATATACATACCGCTCTGTATGTTCGGATTCGGTATATTTGGATTCTGATTCGGATTCGGATTCGGATTTGGATTTGGATTTGGATTTGGATTTGGTATGTTTGGGCTTTGCATATTGAAATTGCCCATATTGTTGTTGTTAAGCATAACTAAAAACGATTTTGCTTGAAAAAAATGTATGAGACTTTTTATTTCTACCGATTAGAATTTTACCTTAGTCGAGCAGAAATAAAACTGGTAGCAACCCTAAAAAAAATATTTTATCCTTTGTCAATTTTTACACTAAGTCTAGCCAACCAAATACAAATTTTTTTTGCAGATTTTGTTCGTTTAATTTTCTTGCTTCGATGATTTTGGCTAGTTTACTGAAATACTTTGGATTAGGTTGTTGCTTATAAAAACTTTCTAGATAAAATTGGACTTGCCATAACCAGAAATTTAGTTCTTCTCTTTCAACTGTTTTTAGATCTGGGATTGATATTTTTTTGCCACTTAAAAAAGATCTGCAAAAATCCAAGACAGGTGGCAGTTTTTTTTGAGTCTGAGTAAGCAGGTTTTGATCAAGTATCTTGATAACTAAATCACTTTTAAGGTTATGAAACCGACACCTAGAAGTGATGGTGGGTAAAATGTTTGAACGGTTTTGAGCAAATAAAATAATTTGCAAATTTTTTGGGGGTTCTTCTAACAATTTAAGCATTCCCTCTTGCATTGTTAAGGAAAAACTACTTAAATCCCCTAAAAAAAGTAAAGTTGGTTGACTATAGTTAGTATAAAAACCAAGTACACTTTCAGTAAAATCTTTTTTAACATTTAAATCAGGTTGTAAAACCAAGCCTTGAGCAAGTAGTTTGTGCCATAATTTATCTAATTCTGTTTGTATTTCTGGGGTATATAACAAATTCGCGAATTGGGTTTTAAGGGTGGTAAAATAAGACTTAGCTACCATTTTTTGGAGTAAATCTATTTGCACAAAAGTTTGAGTGAGGATAATGTGAGATTGCGACATTTGGTATAGGGTCAGGTGTAAAAATTTAAAATTATTGATTTTTAAGAGATTTAAATTGAAATCTAAGTAAATCACTGTCTTTGTTAGAAAAATAAATAAAGTTGTTAATAATATAAAGCCAGCTGAAAATTATTTTAAAATAGATATCTCTCCAACTTAAATCGTAGTTTGGAATTTTTATATTCTGACGAACCGAATTAATTATAAATCTTTTGTTTTCCTCATTTAGCTCAACTTTAGCTATTTGGTCACAGCTATCAACAAACCTAAAAATTGACACAAATAAATCTTCATTTAATTCTATGATATGGGCATGAGAACTTTTTTCTATTTTTTCAAAATCTCTTTGAATTACTTCCGCCATTTTAATCAGGCATTCATCACTCAATTTTTCTAAAATTTCTTCAGATATTCTACCAAGAATTTTGTTTTTTTTCATATATCTATGAAATGATGGATAATGTCCAATTCTGTCGATATAAATATAATCATCTTGGTTTTGGATAATAACTCTATTTAGGGAGTTGAACACTCTTTCAAAAATATAACTTCTAGCGAGAGAATAGATTTTAAAAGTCTCTTGTTTGCGGCTATACTCAAAAAATAGCTCAATCATGCTAATACTAATGGCAATTTCTATAAAAACTGCCGATAAATGAGCATAATAGCTATTTTCAGCTTTATCCAAAGTATAAATATACCAAAAAACGAAACCTAAAGATAAAAGAGAGAAAACGACTAAGATGATTATGCGGATATGTTTATTTAACATAAAATTTAACTTTAACTAAAAAACCAATCTTGTCTAGACTTGTCTTTTTTAGTAAAATATTTTAATGTTTGTTATGTTTATAACATTTAGTAAAAATTTAAAACATATTTTATATGCTTTCTGTTAAAGAAGAAGTGGAAAAAATAATTCAGGAAAATCCTTTTATTGAGGACTTAATGGTACAAAACCTGATCAATTTATCTAGTTTTGCTAGAAAAATAAAACCAGAAATAGAGAAAAAACTTTCTAAAACTGTCTCTATTGGCTCGATTGTCATGTCTCTTAAAAGACTAATACCTAGTTTACAATCTAGAGGACATCTCGATGTTAGTGAATTTATAGAAGATCTGATGGTTAGGTCAGGTTTGACTGTGATGACTTTTGAAAATTTGGATAGTTTATTTACTAATTTAAAAATTATTGTAGAAAAATATTCTCATCGTAAAGATGTTTTTTTTAATTTTAGTCGTGGTAGTGTAGAGACGACGATAGTGTGCAATCAAAGTATTAGTCAAGAAATCAAACAAATTTTAAAAAAAGAAAAATTGATTAGTAGTTTTGATGAAGTCGGGTCTATTACTTTAAAACTAGCTAGTAAAACTGTAAATATAAATGGGGTCTATTATTCTTTATTCAAAATAATCGCTAATAAAGGTATCAATATAATTGATATTATTTCTACTTACAGAGAATTAACCATAATGGTTACTGAAGACAAACTAGACAAAGCTTTTGTGGCTTTAAAAGAGTGTTTATAAAAACTTGAAAAAAACTAATCTAACTGAATTTACATCTATATGATATCCATTATTAATTTAAATTATATCTTAAATTATATCTCTTGAGTAGGCATCTTTCATATCGTCATAATTACCCCTGTTTTGGTTTATTTGGTTACCTTCTTTAAATTCTGGTAGATTGGGAGGTGTCTGCTGATCCTCCTTTATTTCTGTTGGCTCTTCTGATTCTAGTTGACTTTTATCGTCATTTTCTTCTTCTTTGTTTTCGTCTATCAAATTTTTCTCATTTTCGTTATTTTTCTGTATTAATGAATCGTTTTGGTAATTTTGACTATTTTCAAAGGTTTTAAGAATTTGTGGAAAAACAAATATGAATATCACAAATAGTATGATCACCAAAATTAACCAAAAAGTTTGTTTTTTTGTCATAATTTAAACAATTTAGAATATTTATTTAATTTTGTTATACTTTTTATTCAAATCCAAATACTAGACAGTCATAAACTTAAAGTAAGTAAGACTACAGATAGTAGATTAATTAAAAATTAACAAAAGTCAAATCAAAAGTCAAAACTTGAACTATTAGGTTTTTTGGAGTAATCAAATTGTTCTTTAATTTACGAACTTACTTTATTTATATTGACCAAAACTTTGCTTTTAATTTAAAACCAGATAACGACTATTAGGTCAATTTGATTATAATTAAAAACTAGCCAAAATGTCTTCAGCCATATATCTTGTTATTGATACCGAGGCTACTGGTTTAATTCCCGGTAAGCATGGTCTGATTCAACTCGCTTGTGCTGCTTTAGACCAGAAATTTCAGATTTTAGATGATTTTTGTGTTGACGTTTATCCTCCAGAATCTGTAGTTGTTGAACAGGAGGCTTTAGAAATTAACGGATTTACTCTAGATCGTATCAGAAAAGGAATGAGTTATGTTCAAGTAGCTAGGCAACTATTTGATTTTTTAGAAAAAAACTTTGCTAGCGAACCTGTGATGATTGGCCAGTTTTATCCATTTGACTATGCTATATTGGTTGAGCTGTGTAAACAAACAGGAGAAATTGGCAAAAAACTTCACCAAAAGATAGGCAACAATTTTATTGACACCAAAGTCTTGGTGAATATTATTAATCTTAAATGTACTGAATCTGGTAAAGATCCTATTTTTCCTGTGGTTAGCCTGTCTAAACCAGGTGGGGTGAAAGAAGTTCTAAAAATAGAAAACTACCAATCACACGATGCGATGGGTGATGTATTGGCTACCAGAGAAGTATTGATAAAACTAATTGAAATGTTAAAGGTTGACTAATATGACTGAGTTTAATTTTTTATATAAAATAACTGGAAAAGTTAAGTCGGGTAGCCAGAGAGGTAAGGATTTGGGTTTCCCCACAGTCAATTTAGACTATGTAGAAGAGGTTGAGTTGGGTGTTTATGCTAGTTATGTACTTTTTGATAATACATTATACGAAGCCATAAGTAATGTTGGATCGGCTATAACTTTTGGTCAAAATGACCCTAAAATAGAAACTTACATTTTTGATTTTGCAGAGCAAATTTACAATCAAGAGATTACGGTCTTTTTGATTCAAAAAATTAGAGACATACAAAAATTTAAAAGTGTTCAAGAGCTCGTAACACAAATTCAAAGAGACATAGATTTGGCAAAAAAGATACTTAAAAATTAGTTATTTTAAGATATGTTCTAACTAGTTTAGAGCTAGTATTTTAAAGTTAGTTATAAAAAAATTTGATAATTAAGTTGATTGTTTACTAAAAAAGCCCCTAAAAATAGGGGCTATGTGATTTTGCTTGATTACTAGTTATGCTATGGTTAAAGTTAAAGTAGCATTATAAGTTTGAGCTCTGGTATAGGCTGGTAAGGTTTGCACTAAGGTTAATTGTTTTTGGTAGGCACCTTCACCTCCACCAGCAGTGTAACCACCTAGTTGGAAAGCTGGACTGTTGGTTTCAGTAGCAGTTAAATTGGTTATACCTAATGCTTGTTGTAATGTAGTTACATCATTAAGGTTTTGGTTAACTGGCTGACCAGAAATTCTTTGCATAGGACCGGGAGTAAGACTAAAGTCAGAGACCTCATTACAGTCAACACCTATTTGCTCTCCAGTAGATGGATTTATTCTGTTTCTACATAAACCTAGGATAGTTCCATCAGTTGCACCTTCAAAGTTGGTCATTGTGGCTGTAACATTCCAACCAACTGTAGAAATACCACGAAGGTCGCTAAACTGAGCTGTTGTTGTACAACTTACATTTTGATCAGTTGCCGAAACCGTAGGAGAGGTTACACCGTCTCCGTTCACGGTCATAGTACAATCGTCGACAGTTACAGAAAGAACACCGGGTAGTACTGTGATGACTACATCTCCGGAATCACTTTGTGCTGCTGTATTGATAACACCAGCGAAAGAAACAAAACCTAGAGCGACTACCGAACTTAGGGTAGCAATTTTGCTCACAATATTTTTTACAGACATATGCATACAAACATTTGTTTTTGTAACAACAAAATTATACTGCACATTTTTAGGTTTGTCAAAATTAAAGATATTTCAAAATATCTATAAAGTTGATAAATAAAGAATAAAACAAATATTTATCTAAGCATTTTTTTGTGAATAATGCCAAGGTCGAAATTTTTTTCCCAGATATTCTTTGTATACAAAGGTATTTTTAAAGTAAAAAACTAAACAGGTAAAAAAAGAACTAGACATTTTTAAATACCTGTACTTTATTTAAGACACATCATAATTATGTTTGACAAATTGAAGAAATTAAAGGTGTTTTTAGTTTTAAAAATATCTACGGTAGTTATAATATTGGCTACGATAATTATGTTTTCAACTAATTATACTAATTCCGAAAATATCACTCAACAGGACATAAAAACTATAAGTGCTAGTGAGTTTAAAAATTTTATCAAGCAAAATTCAGGTCATGATTTAGTAGTTTTGGATATTCGAACTCCGGAAGAATATGCTTTAGGTCACATACCCAATTCTGTTTTGATGAATTATTATGATCCTAGTTTTACTAGCGATTTGGACAAATTAGATAAAAATAAGAAATATGGAATCTACTGTAATAGTGGTAACCGTAGCAAATCGGCATTAAGCATAATGAGGCAAAAAGGTTTTATTCATGTTTATGAGCTTGAAGGCGGCATCCAAGCTTGGATCGACTCTGGATATGAAATAGCAGTTTAGTTTGAGGAGTGCTGGTTTAGGTAAAATTATCTTAAGTTTGAGTTGTTATACTATTTTTTCCCTAAAGATATTTGCTAACAATTGCTGAGTTTTTGATAGTCCATCTTTGCCTACTGAAGTGGACCTTATTTTGATGAGTATTTTGATAGCCAATCTATTTAATTTCAAAGTAATTCTTATAATATACTTATACTTGTGTTTCATACTTTTGGAATTTTTCTAATTTTAAGTAATTTCTATTTTAGAAAGAGTAAACTTGCAAATTTTAAGAAATTTATTTTACAAAGTTGTAAAATTATTTTTAGCTTAAACATTTGCATTTAATTAACTTGTTTATCAGATGCCTTCAAATTTAGTAACTTTAGACGATATTAAGCAAGCTGCAAATCGGCTCAAAAATGTTGTTAAACAAAGTCCCTTAGAGCTTTGTAGAAGACTATCAGATTATTACGAAGCTGAAATTTTTTTCAAAAGAGAAGATTTGCAAGAAGTTAGGTCTTTTAAGATAAGAGGAGCTTATAATTTGATTTGCAGTCTGAGTGAAGAACAAAAAAAGCAAGGTGTAGTGTGTGCTAGCGCTGGTAATCATGCTCAGGGAGTAGCTTACAGTTGCAATGCCTTAAAAATTAAAGGGACCATTTTTATGCCGACAGTTACTCCAAAGCAAAAAATTGAAAAGGTTAGAAAATTTGCTGGAGAGTGGGCAGAAATCAAACTAGTTGGTAAAAACTTTGACGAGGCAAGTAGTGCTGCTCAAGATTTTCAAAAACAAACCGGATCGGTTTTTGTTCATCCTTTTGATGATTTGCGGACAATTGCAGGGCAGGGCACAATCGCTTTAGAAATTCATCAACAGTTGAAAGAATATCCTGACTTTGTCGTTGTGGCAGTAGGTGGTGGTGGTTTGGCAGCAGGTGTAGCTAGTTATTTTAGTCAAACTAACTCGTTTACTCAAACCATTGGGGTTGAGGTAGACACTCAGGCTTGTATGTATGCTTCTTTTGAAGAAAACAAAGTTGTAACATTGCCAAAAATAAGTACTTTTGTGGATGGTACAGCCGTTAAAACTCCCGGACAAATTACTTTTGAAATTTGTAAGAATCACCTACAAGAAATTGTACTAGTTTCTGAGGGTCGGGTTTGTACTGATATGATTGAACTATATCAAAATGAAGGAATTATTGTAGAGCCTTCTGGGGCGATGGCAGTTTCAGGTTTGGATAAAATCAAAAGAAGAATTAAAGGTAAAAAAGTGGTGTGTGTAATTTGTGGGGGTAACAATGACATTAGTCGTTATCCAGAAATAGTCGAAAAAAGTTTAGTTTGGAAAGGTTTGAAACACTATTTTATCATTGAATTTAACCAGAAACCCGGAGAGTTAAAAAATTTTGTAAACAAGGTTTTGGGTCCTTCTGATGATATTGTTAGGTTTGAATATATCAAAAAAACTAATAAAGAAAAAGGTTCGGCTCTGGTGGGAATTGAGTTAGCCAACAAGAACGATTTAGAAGGTTTACTGGAAAGGTTAGATCAACTTGGTTTTGAGTATAGAAGAATTACTAAAAGTGATTTGCTTTATGATTATTTAGTTTAAAGTTGAAAAATCTACAAAAAACTAATATCTTTTTTAGATTAGAAAATTTAGTAAATATCTTTGGATTTACTGAGAAGTTAGCTAAACTAAATAGAATTTTTTCTATTTTTTTTAGACTGCTAATTCAAATCTTGTTAATTCTACTAAATGACCACTTTTTTAAGGGCAGAATCACTAAGCTAGAAAATTGGAATCAAATGAATGGATAAACAATCCACTCCCAAATGAACAGTTAAAATAGATTTAAATTTACTTTGCTTTTTGCAAATGACTTAATAATTTATAGATAAACAAAACTGTTGAATTCTTTTAACCGCTTTTTGTAAATCTGATATAGATGCTGCAAAACTGAGTCTGAAGTAACCTTCAGCTAAAAAAGCTTCTCCAGGAACCACTGCCACTTGTTGTTTTTCCAGCAAGCCTTGACACCAAGCTGTTGAGTTAGGGTACTTAGAATTAAGTAATTTAGATATACCCACAAAAAGATAAAAAGCTCCGTGAGGAGTAAATACATCTAAATCCTTAATTTGAGATAATTCTCTAATCAAAAAATCTCTTCTTTCTTGGTAAGCTTGAGCCATCTGTATGGGTGATTTTGTATCTGCAAAGGCAGATATAGCAGCTTGTTGAATTATAGAACTAGCTCCAGAAGTAGTCTGACTTTGTAAATTAGTCATCGCCTCTATTAGTTGTTTTGGACCACAACCCCAACCCAACCGCCACCCTGTAATAGCGTGCGACTTGGAAAGACCACTTACTGTCAAAGTTCTATTCTTTATATCCAAACTTAGTGAAGCGATGGAAGTGTGTTTTCTTTGGTCAAATAATATTTTTTCATATATTTCGTCAGATATTATCCAAAAATTATGTTTTATGGCTAATTCAGCTATTTTTATTAGTTCTGATCTATCTATAGTCATTCCTGTAGGATTACAGGGATAATTTAAAATTAAAACTTTGGTTTTAGGGCTAATTTTAGGTAATATATCCTCTGCCCTAAGTTGGAAAGGTGGTTTTAAATCAATTAAAACTGGTATACCTTGAGTTATTTTAATTTGTTCGATATAGGTTGACCAAGTAGGGGTGTGTACGATTACTTCTTCATTAGGATTAACAAGACTAAGTAAAGCATTGTGTAAAACTTGTTTGGCTCCGGTTCCTACAATAATTTCTTCAGGAGTATACTCTATATCATTTTCCTGTATGTATTTTTGAGCGATAGCTTGCCTAAGCCCAACTATTCCTGAGACAGGTGTGTAGTGGTGATGATTTTCTTGAACAGCTTTTATAAGAGCTTCTTTAAGGATTTTGGGTGGCTGAAAATCTGGTTCTCCTGCGGTTAAATTAATAATTTCTTGACCTTCCGATTGCATTTTTTTGACGGTCGCATTAAGAGAGAGGGTTGGTGAAGGTAAAAACTGACTAATTCTATTAGCGATCATATTGAGAACAAACGATAATCTTATTTCAAGAAGGTGAGTTAATGTTACAGAAAAACTTTGTAGAATTTTTTTAAATGGTGCACCCGGCAGGACTCGAACCCACGACCTTCTGGGCCGAAACCAGACGCTCTAATCCAACTGAGCTACGGGTGCAAGTTTCTTTTGAAGAAGACTTCTTTTAAAGTTTTTTGTCAAATATTTTTTGTTAAAAACTTTTTATTATTTTCACATATATTCAAAATTACTTTAATTTTTCTATCTTCCTTTGGACTAAAAACCTAAAATTTTAAAAACCTGTTTGTTTCTGAAACAGGAATGTTATATTATTTTAACCTAAATTCATTAGTATTATATCCGAAAAGGAAAAGAGATGCTTTAATTTTCATTAAGTTGATAAAACTTGCTGATTTTATAGTACTAAAAAACTAAAATTCACTTTATAACAATAAGTTTTTAGTAAAAGCGGTTGTTTTTAGTACTTGTCATAAATCTATTTTTAGTGTAGAGCATACTTTTTATTCATATGTTATGTTTCAACAACCTTCTCTTTTGGAAAAATTATTTGGTTTTATATTAAAACCACAAATGCTTTTAGATGTACCTAAAAATCCTTGGTATTTGAAAATGTACGATTCTATCAGGCTTTTTTGCTTTTTTGCTTTATTTTCAATATTAGGTATTATCATCAATGTGATAGTTACACCCTTTTTAGGGGAAGAGGTAAAAAATGTTTTAGACAATCAAGAACCTTTAGGAATAATTGGTATTTTACTACTTTTTCTTTTTTTAGTTATTATAGCCCCTTTAACTGAAGAAATTGCCTTCAGACAGTGGCTAAGACCAACACCTTTAAACTTATCTTTCGGTTTAGTTTTTTTAACCTTTTTTACATATTTACTGTTATCAGATTTTATTCCTTTTGGGATTGGTACTTTTTTGAATAATATTTTTGACACTTTGATAACATTTGCAGGTTTACATGTCGAAGATGATGAGGTTATTGGGTTTTTAATTATTGCTTTATTTAGAGTAATTTTTTTAATTGGAGCTTATATATTTATTTTTGTTTTTTCTATTTTAGGTTTGTACTTGGTCTTAAAATTGAATAAAACTATTCTTAAATCCGTGCAAAACTTTTTTCAGAAATATTTTGCCTTTCTGTTTTATTTTAGTGCTGTCTATTTTGGCTTAATTCACATCACTAACTATACTGGTATTGAAAATGCGATATGGCTTGCACCACTTTTGGTTTTACCCCAGTTGTTTGGCGGTTTGGAGCTTGGCTATGTCAGGGTGCACTATGGTTTGTGGTGGGCAATATTTAATCATGCTTTAAATAATTTTATTCCTTTTATTGTGCTTGCTAGTGTGTCTTTGTTGTCTGAAGAGGCTATGTCTGAAGAAACTTTGGAATCTTTTACTCCTCAAGATACTTTAGTTTTGCTATTTTTAGGCTTGTTTATATTGTTTGTTTTGTTTGTAATTGTTTTTGTAAATATCCTTAACATAATCGAACTTGTTGTAAGCTTGTCCAAGAAGCGAAAACAAAAACAACAAGTGGTAATTGCAGGCGAGATTCCTCAAAACTCGAATTTTCAAATAGCAAATAATTCAAACTTACCTTCCAACCACCCTTCCACCCAAGCCGATAACTGAACAAACTCGACAACACTATCAATGTAGATTTGGTAATTTTTTAACAACTTGTCGTGTTATGGTGGGAATTAATATTTGGATTCATTGGGGTTTATTGCGAAACCTAATTTTTGTGACTACTTTATGCTAACAAAATGGAATTATTTGACATACCTGTTATTTGCACTACCAGAAGTTTAAACCTAAAACCCTCTTTTTTTTCTTCTGATTGTTTCGATCAGCCAAGTGGGAAAATATGTTAATTTGTTGATTATTAGGTCTTGAGCTGGCACAAGAGAAACTTCTTGACCCCCAAAACTTCGTTTGAATTTACTGATATTATACCAAGGGTGTTTTAGGTTTTCTTTCGGAGAAACTCCCCAAAAATCATAGCTTTGGCAACCTCTTTGTCTGGCTAGTTGAATACAGGACCATTGGACTAAGGTAGGCGCAGGAACTCCTTTAATCAAAATATTAGCCCCTTGATGATAAAAAGCTCTTTTACCAAAATAAACCACCATACCCCAAGAAATAAGTTTGTTTTCATAGTATATTTTCAACAAGTCACATCCGTTTTCTTCTTTAAAAGATTCTAGTTCATTTTGCAGATATTTTTGAGAAAAAGGTACAAACTCACCCCTCACAAAAGTTTCTCTATAAACTTCGTAAACTTCGTCATCAATAGCTTCTCCAATTTGAATTTGCAGCAAACCTTGTTTAAACATTTCTTCGGCTCTTCTTAGGTCATATCTAGCATTTTTTTTAATTCTAGATTTTACTTCTTGATCGCTACCAGTAATATCTAGTACAGTACTTAATTCGGCATGCATATGAATTGGAGCTCGCCTAAAACCACATTCTTCAAAAATGGCTATATTTTGGTCATTATTTTCTTGAATTGGGCTAATTCGAACAAAACTACATTTTTCTGTTTTTGCTAGTTTTGCAAAATATGTTGCCCATTCTTTTAGATATTTTGACTGAAATTGCAAAAATTGGGGACCATGAGGACAAAATAAAAATCTACCTCTTTTTGCTTCTAGCTTAAGAATAAAAGCCACCGAAATCAATTTTTCGGTTTCAAACATTCCTAAAGTCCAAACTTTATTACCATATCTTTGGTTAAACTTGACCCAACCCCAAGATTGTAAAAAAGTATTGTGATTTAGACTGATCAAAAAGTCATTCCAAATTTGTTTGTCGTTAATTAGTTCAATTTGCATAAAAAAATTATCCGGGGATATTGTAAGTTGGTTTTTGGAAAAAACGAATTCTTCTTTGGTTATTTTCGCTTACAAAAGAAAAAATTTCCCTACCAATAATTCCGTAAATATCATTTTTTTTAACCGGTCCCATAGCTCTAGAATCATAACTATTCATACGATTGTCACCAAGTAAATAATACTCGTCAGGACCTAAGACAGGTTCCACAAATTTTTCAACCCCGTCTCGAGTGTTTTTGTAAGTCATAGTACCCGCTGGCAAATAACTACTTTCATCTAATAAAATCGGAAAATTTTGGTTTGGTAAATAAATATACACCAAGCCATCTTCAAAAGCCACCCTTTCACCGGGTAAACCAATTACTCTTTTTACAAAATTGCAAGTTCGATTGGGACTTTTGGGGCATTCGTGCTCTGGTCTGTTGATCACTACCACATCTCCTCTTTCATATCTACCAAATCTAGGAGTAATTAAGTCTAAATAGATCACATCTTGAACGGCAAAACTACTTTCATCAAAATTAAAGTAAGGAAACATGGAAGCTCCTGATACTGTACGGCTGTCAAAAACCCCTTGCCTAATAATTACATATACCAAAGCCACAACCAAAAAAACTCTTATAAAATAAGAGATATACTCCAAAAACTCATCAAAAAGGGTTGGTTCTAGCTTTCTTTTGATTTGCTGGTCTGAAAGGGGTTCTTGAAACAAGACATCTGGCATGATATCATTCGTCTTTTTTTGCAAAAATATGTATAACCAAAAAAACTTTTAGTCAAATCTGTAAAAAAATACAAAAATCGTCTTTAGATTAGCTTGGCTATTTTTATCTCTACCTAATCCCAAATCCATATAGCAACTGAGATTGATAGAAATTAATATCCTACAATACAGTATAAACAAAACTCTCGAAGCTGTATTACTAGACTCTGAGAGTGTGAAATATCTAGAAGAATTTGCTAACTATAGTCTATGGACATTGCAAGATGATATAGATATATCATTTAACAAAAAACTAAAGAGCTATCCAAATTTTTCTACAACCATCAAAGACCACATCTTGGTTTGAGGAAAAACTATGGACAATTTATCTTTCCTAGGTAATACCTAAAACAATACCATTCAATGTGCTAATGTGGTGGATTGATCCAATCTCTAGCTAAATTTTCAAATATTTTGTATAATTTGTTCTAGACTTTTATTCTTTCCTACTTTTTCAAAACCAATACTTGTCTTACAATCTCAGAAATATCCTGTTGCTTCGCTTTTCCAGCGATATCTTTTTGAAAAAGAAAAATGGAAATACACCTTTAACTTTCGGTTGCGACCTCTTTTGAGAAAAAAGAATTTGATTAAAATATTTTATTTTGTTTTGATTAAGAATTATAAATATTAAAAACATTTACATGCTAAAAGTTACATTTTGCGGAGCTAGTCGTACTGTTACCGGATCTTTGTACCATTTTCACTACCAACCTAAAAATGGTAAAAATGTACAATTTTGTGTGGATGCCGGCATGTTCCAGATTGGTCGTAAGGTTAACTTATACCGAGTTAATTCGTTTTTGTTATTTGATCCAAAAGAGATCGACTTTGTCTTACTTACACACGGACATTTGGATCACTGTGGTCGCTTGCCATATTTAGTTAAAATGGGTTTTGGTGGGAAAATTTACAGTACCCCAGCAACCAAAGAAATTGCTGCTATTGTTATGAGTGATGCCTATAAACACCAACAGACTGAAGAGATGTCAGAAGATTCTGAGTGGTTTGAAGAAGACTTTTTGGATAGTTTTGGGGTGGGGCAAAAATATACTGACATTTTGCAAGAAGTGGTTAAAGCTCAAGAAGGTTTAGAAGCTCTAAAACAAAAGTATAAATTTTTAGATAAATTACCTGATAATTTCGCCAAGATTCTTAATTTAATGGAAAAAAATGATGGCAGGCTCGTACTATACGAAAAGAAAGATGTTGATCAAACCATCAATCGCTTCAAGACTTACAACTACAACCAAACTTTTTTGGTTCATCCAAATTTGCAAGTTTGTTTTGTGGATGCTGGTCACATTTTTGGCTCTAGTTATATCATTCTCAAAGAAATTTCGTCTGGCAAAACCGTAGTGTTTTCGGGAGACATTGGCAACCCCGGCAAACCAATTATTCAAGACCCTAAAATGATTGATGCTCAAGATAATCTCACTCATGTTTTCTTGGAAAGCACTTACGGTGATCGCTTGCATAACAACCAAATCAAACCCGAAGAGCAAGTTTGTAAAATCATCAAAAAAACCATTGCTAAAAAAGGTAAAGTGTTAATTCCGTCGTTTTCAGTCGAGCGGGCTCAAGAGTTGGTTTATATTATAGTCGAGTTAATAAGAAAAAATAAAATTCCGCCAATTTCTATTTATCTTGATTCACCTATGGCGGCGGCAGTTACTGCCGTGGTTTTAAAATACCCTGAGCTGTATGATGAAGAGATGCATAAGTTAATTAGATCTGGACAAAACCCTCTTAAAAGCAAGTATTTTCAAATTTTGGAAACAGCCGAAGAAAGCAAAAAATTAAATCACCAAAAAAAGTCAGCAATTATTATTGCCGGTAGCGGCATGCTGAATGGTGGGAGAATCCTCAAGCACTTGCGATTTAATATAGAAAACCCCCAAAACACAATTGTATTTACTGGCTTTCAAGCACCCGGAACTTTGGGCAGAGCTATTGTAGACGGGCAAACCGAAGTGGAAATAGAAAAAAGATTATACGAAGTAAAAGCTGAAGTTGTTAAAATTGAAGGTCTTTCTGGTCATGGAGATCAAAATATGCTCAAAAAATGGCTATTTCATCTTCTTCCTCACAAAAATGGGGTAATACCTAAGGTGTTTTTGATGCACGGAGAAGAAGCTGGAGCTATGGCTCTTAAGAGCGAAATTGAAAAAAGTATTAAACAGGTAGAGGTTGCTTGGCCTGAGTTTGGTCAAGAAGAAGTTTTGTGGGAGTAGGGTAGGGTGCAAAAATATTCTTTGACATTAACAAAAATATGTGATATATAAAAATCAAATTATAATATCTTTTTATGGCTTCATCAGTGCAAGAAGCTCAATTAATGTTAGAGCGTTCAACAAGAGGAAAAGAATCTTCATTTAAAAAACCTGAAAGGCATGAACAATTGGTTGTAATGGGGTCTGTGGTGTCAGTTTTTTTGGATAATCCAGACGGCACAAAGTTGAGTATAAAATATTATAAAGATAGTGGCGAAATATCGTTCACCAAGACGGGCAGATTTGGGGAGATATTAGATCATGAGATTAATCCAGAAGAAAAGAAATCTTTAGTTTATTGGTTGATTCGTTTGATGTGTGATCAAGGTTTGATCAATAGTGTTGAAGAGTTAATAAAAATAACAGAAAAAATCCACAATTCATTATATCCTCAAGAAGTAACTGATAAAAACAGGATACAACAATTATGGCATAGATTGGTAACACTACTGGAAAAAGAAAAAGATCCACTACTAGAAAATCCAGTCCTCGAATGGCTTATTGAAGAAGTAGGCTATGATATTAGTTCAATGAGAATACGAGTAACTCCCAATGGTGTTGTTAGAGAAATTATAGCTCCTGTCTCATATGGCTCATTCCCAAAAAATTCGTTCCTTTTTCAGATTGAATACGATGACAATGAAGATACCAGAATATCTGTTATTTTTAACCCACCTAATATGAGGCGATTAAGTAATTTTGATTATCTTTTAATACAAGTTTTAATTAAACTTGCTGAGAAAAGACCTAATACAGATATAGCCTATGAATGGGGATAATACAAGAAGTGGTTTATTATTATAGTATTATAGCTTAATAGTAATTTAAGCAAATCTTAAAATTAAAAAAGTTAAACATTAAGACAAAACAAGATGGGTTCGTTTTGTTACGAAAGTGTAATTGAAATTAGTTTTCTGAATTTATTTAACAGTGTTTAAAAATATTCTCAAGTATTCGGATATAAATAGAGTTCATAATACTTTTTTAAGTTTAAAGTAAAATTATATCGTCGATAGTTAGCTAAGTTTTTACAAAGATTACTAAAATTGGTTTTTAAACCAGCTAATTTCTGTTTTAATTAAGAAAAATAATGTTTTTAGGAATCCTTTATACTTTTTATTTTATGTGTTCTAAAATTACCTTTGTTTTTTAGATTCAGTAAATATATTTTTTAAACATAATTTTCCGAATAGTCCTTACAAATTTTGATTTCCTTCAATTACCCACACAAATTCTCCTTTTAAAGTAATTTGGATATGGGCTAGATCAGCTACAGTTCCCAACCAATTTTGTTCAAACACTTTACTTATTTCTCTACTAAAAGCTACTTTTCGTGAACTGCTCAGGTAGGTTTGCATCTCTAAAATTAGTTTTTCTGTACGATGGACAGATTCGTATAAAATTACTGGATATGGCGAGTTTTGAATTTCTTTCCACAATTTTTGTCTACCTTTTTTGGTTGGTAAAAACCCAAGAAACAAAAATTCTTTAGTAACTAAACCCGAATTGACCACGGCTGGAATTAGGGCTGTTGCTCCGGGTAGGGTTGATATGGCAACCTGTTTTTGTTGAGCTAGTCTAACGATTTGAATTGCCGGATCGCTAATACCGGGAGTGCCAGCATCGCTTACTAGCAAGATTTTTTGGTCAGGTTCTAGTTTACTTTGTTCTAAAACCTGATCAACTTCTAAAGTATTGAATTTACGGTTTTTGAGTATATTTATGAATTTTGGTCGATTTTTTATTTTCAAGTGAGTTAATAAAAGAGCGGTATTTTTGCTATTTTCGGTGAGTATTACTTCGGCCTCTTCAAACAATTTTAAAGCTCTTAGTGTAATGTCTTCTAAATTGCCTATTGGTGTTGGCACTATGTATAACATAAATGTTTGGTATTTGGTTTAAATATAATCGATTCTAAATTCTCTATTTCTAGTTTCGGTGTGAACTACAAACTTTTTTCTAACCTCACTGTAATAAGCAATAGAGAAGGTTTCTCCGTTAGAAACAGAGGCATACAGATAACATCTAGAAAATTTTTCATCACCAAAACGAAAATTACAACTACTATAACCTTCCAAATATCTGGTTTGGTCTAGTGGTATTGGCAGTCTTTCTAGCCTATTAAACGGCACAGGTCGGTTGATAAAATCTTCACTATAAACACCCCAAGGATCTTTGGGAAAATTTTGATCTAAAATGTAAGCATGACGATCTAGGGGAGTTTGACCAGTAAGGTGTCGTCTGAGAGTAAACTCATAGTCAACTTCGTTGATAGTGGCACTGACTGAAACTGGGTAAGATCTTTTGATCTCCACATTGCTACTATTTTGATAATATAGTCTTAAAGCTTTAATAACTTGCTGGATATGGTATTCTTTTTGGCGATCTCTGTAATGGTCGGTAAAAGTAAAAATAGATAATACTAACATCACTACTATAGGTGTCAAAATCATCAAAAACTCGATAATTTTAGTTCTTTTTGTGGTTACCTTAAAACTGTCTTTAGGTGGAATATAATAAGGACTAGCTGGGTTGTTAGGGTCATTGTAGTTATTGTATTGAATGTACGAAGGTTGGTTTGGATACATAAGAACAAATATTTACTTTGAGTTTGCCCAAACTTGATACAAAGAGTAGCAAGTGAGTACAAGTAGCCCAGTCCATATATTCAGTTGTTGTGTTTGTTGCAGGGACAAAACCATAATTATGGTAGCAGAACTAATACAACTTTGTCCAATAATTTTGTTAACTTGGCTAACTGTGAGAATTTCTTTTTTAATAGAAAGAAACCACCAAAAAGCCATTAGTGTAATAATACTCACAAAAAACAAGAATAGAATGGCTAAGAAGCCAAAAATATAGTTAATATTTTCCGTTGGGTCAACAAAAACCAGCATACAGCAAATTCCAAAAAAACTACCCCCAGCAGTAATCAAAAAAAGTCTTTGTAGTGAAATAGTGTATTCTATCGGGTTCATTGTGGTTTTGTGTTTGTTGCTGAACAAAAGTTGGTTTAAACCAAAATTTGGTTAAATTATAGAATTTAATTGACTTAATTGTCAAAGTTTTTGCAAACTGAAATTTAGATTTTTTGTTACTTTGTGCTATGCTTACAAGGGTAGTATAGGCAAAACTTTCCGGTATTTAGTAACTTTGGATACGGGTCAATACTGTCTTTGCAGATTTTTTAACTCTCAATAAGAGGAATTTGTTAAAAATTTCTATCAATTTCGTTTTCTTGTGATTAGGTCAGTCAAAAATGGAAGTTTGAACTCAAAACAAAATATATAAAACATTAACTTTTGAGCATTTTGAGAATTTTAGTTCACTGAAGAGTTAGTTTTTGTTGCTAGATTTTGCTTATCCAAAGCTAGAAGCAGACCTAGCAGTATAAAAATAGGCATAATGTACAGTGGAGAAAAGAACAACCATTGAATTAAATAGGCAATTAAACTCAGTACAAGCGATACCCTAAAAGTGGCATCTTTTGTTTTCCAATTTTGTGTGTTTTTCAGTTTTTTAAAATTGTCCCAAAGTAAATGTAACCATAAACCTAAGAATAATAAAAGAGCTAAGAACCCATGCTCAAACCAAATTTCTAGGTAAATATTGTTAATTACTACACTGCTTACATCTCTTCCTAAAAATCTTAAAGAAAAAGAGGCTATAGGGGCAAATTGACCAGAGCCGGTGCCCGTAACGATAAAATCTGGTAAAAACAATAAAGCGGATTGGATAAAAATATCTCTTTCAACTGAGGAAGGGGTTCTACCAGCTATAGTATCAATAAAATTTGTGTTTATTTCTGAGATAGCATCGCCAAAACTTGGCCAAATTAAACTTAGTGTAATTATCAAGATAATACCTAAAATTACAGAACCAGTGACAAACTTAATTAGTAGCCAGTCTTTGTATTTTAATATAGCTAAGATAAACAAAATCAAAAAAATAATTGCCATAACTAAAAAAGCACTTTTGGAATAAGTCATAGCGAAAACCAGACCAAACAATAATAACAGACCCAGATTAATTAACTTAGGGTTTTGTAGCCAATTTATGTTTTTTAGTTTTGAAAATTCAAATAATCTTTGATTACTTAAAAAAGCAGCAGCAAAAAAGATTATGGGGAAAAACAAACCTCCGGCAAATAGTAATGGTTCCAAGAAAAAAGAATGCACCCTAGGAATACCAAAGACTACTTTTGTATATTGCCATTGTAATAAACTAAACTCACTAAAACCCAACATATCTGCACTAAATTGGTAAATAGCAAAAATGGAGGTAAAAATCATTGAAAGTATAAGCAACTTAACTTTTTCAAAAATATTTTCAGCAAAGTGGGAAAGCAAAAAAGTAGCCCCAAAAACCAAGACTATACCTAGTGTAAATTGTAAAAACCGACTAAAATTGATTACCAGAAACCAGCTCGGTAGAGACACTAAAAAGAAACCTATAGCCCAAAATACAAAAAAATTTATTTTTTGGGACATAAGCTGGCTATCCTTTTTAATAAACAATAAAAAGACTAAAAACAAACCTATTAAAACAATCACCTGACTAATTCTAAGATTTGCTAAGTCACCTAAAAGTGAGGGAAAACCCTGAAAAGGAAAAGATAAAACGAGTAAGCTGCAAACTTTATCCAACCAATGATATTCTACTTTTTGGTACACAAAGTAAGCAAATAATGCAAACAGACTGATGCCTAAAATTCCTAGAAAAATAAGATTCGTCTCTATAAACATATTTTACTTTAAATAAAAAAATCTTAATTTTGGATTAAGTCAAATTTTTCGCTTTTCCTCTAATTTTAGGTGGACTTACCACACTGAATTGATTATATACAATTTTAAATATATTTTGAGTATGGTCTAAGAAATATCAGATATTCATCATAGTTTACAGCAAAATCTTTCCTGAATTGTTAAATATTTTGTGTATCGTGTTTCAATTTTAGATTTCAAAAACCATTTTATCGAGAGTCACTTCTATGTCTACTGGCTCTGGTTCATATTCAAAACCCTCAAAAGTTACATTTGTTCTTTTTAAAACCGTTATTTTGATTGTATCACCCGGATTAAAACTTAACAAAGCTCTCCTTAAAGGAGACAGGTTGTCCCTAGTTTGTTCTATTTTTTTACCATTGATTGCTAAAATTATATCACCTTCGCGAATACCTGCTTTAGCAGCAGCCGAATTTGGCTCAACAGCCCTTTGACCAGTGGGGGCTATAACTAGTTCACCATAGTTTACAGGAAGCCATTTTTCTTGACTGCTTAAAATTGGAGTAATCGTTCTAGAAAAAATACCTAACTTAGGTCTTTGTATAATTCCATTTTGTCTGTAAGAATTTAAGGCTGAAACAATTACATTAGAAGGTATGGCTAAACCAATATTTTGAGCGTCTCGTGTACCAAAAGTATTCATTCCCACGACCTGTCCAGCCGCATTAAACAAAGGTCCGCCTGAATTCCCATGGTTAATAGCAGCATCAGTTTGCAGTAATCCATCAGCAAAAACTGGTGAGTTGGTACATTCATCAACCAAATTAGTGTTGAGACTGCGAGAAAGTCCAGAGATAATTCCTTTAGTTACAGTATTTTCTAACTCTCCTAAAGCATTACCGATAGCAATAACCTCAGATCCAAGCTTTACAACATCAGTTGAGACAAAAGTAACTGGAGTTAGGTCGCTTGGGGGATTAATTATCCTCAAAATAGCTATATCGTAAATTGGATCTACTGAAAGTAGTTGTAGTCTGTAAAGTTCGTTATTCTGATTTGTGGCGACAATTTCAACCGTATTCCCAAACTGACACTGAGGAGAAATAACATGTTTATTAGTAACCACAAGTCCGTTATCACTAACTATAAAACCACTACCAGCGGCAATTCCAAAAGATCCACTAGGGTTAGATGAGTTTTGAACAGATATAGACAAAACTGAAGGCAACACCTTCTCTACAATTTCAACTGTAGTCATAGCATTCCCCGGTTCGGCAAAACTAAAAGGTGAAAAGTTTTTTGGATCAAAATCATCTGGCTGAGTAGGAGATTCAATTATACTTTTGGATGGCGGGTTTTGATTAGCTTCCTGTTCTTTCTTAATTTTTAAATACTCGTTTAAAAAAGAATTCTGAATAATAATTTGAGCAAACTGACTATTCGGAAAGCCTAAGATAGTTACCAGTAAAACTGAAACTACAAGCACTAAGGTTGCCGCGAACACTTTCACCAAACTTACAAAAAGATTTTTTTTCTTTTTTTCCTTATTCTTAATCTGTATTTTGTCTTGTTCGGAGTTTGTTATTGGTTTGTCTGGTTCTGCGAAATTTTGAGTAAAGGACTGTTTTAGTGTAGGTGGATAAGAAGGATAAGTGTAAGAAACATGAGTGTTATTCAGATTAGTATTTTGATTTTGTTGATTTTGGTTGTTGAAGTTGTTTTCTAGACTCATAACAAGATGAAGAATAAATTTCTATAAAGAATAATAGAGTTTTTAGCTGGTTTTGTCAAAAAAATGTTTATCAAGTGTCCCAAAATCCTAATATAACAAAAAACAAGTATTTTAGATAAAGTATTTTTCACTACCAACTATCACCTTAGCTTTAGTTACCAAAACTTAAAATTTTTAGGATCTTTCTAGTTTTTATTTTTATTCTATTCAAAATATTAGTTAATATTTCTAAAATTCTGTTATTTTTGTTGTCAGATTCTAATTTTTTAGTTAATTTAGCTATCAATTTTTTAATTTCCTCTGTAGACATCCATAATTGAATATTCGGGTTTTCTTTTAAGTAATTTACTACTTCTTGATACAAATTTAAAGCTTGTTGTAAATTTTCTGGTGTTGGTGATCTTTTACGATATACGTCTGCTAAACCTAATTTTACCCAATACAAAAGTGGAGACGGTTGTTTTTCAAGTATCTTAATAGCTTTTTTATATAGTTCTTCAGCCTTAGACAAAACAGCTTTTTCTGACCCAAATTTGTCGGTAAAAGTTGCCACATTTTCCCGGTATAAAGTAGCTAGATTGTTAAGTATGGCTACATCATTCGGATCAATATCTAAAGCTATTTTAAACATTTGTTCTGCTAGTAAAGGAGGGTATTTTTGGTGCTCACAATTTAATACTGCAAGCACAAACATTTTTTCAAAATTGCCTTGGTTAAAGTAAATAGGTTTTCCTGAAAGTGTATAATTAGTTTCTGTGTTATGTGGTTGTAGTTCGGTTAGAGGTTGGCCATCTTTTGTTAGGATTGTAGGTCTAAAATCTAAACTCAGATAAGTGCCATTAGCTAAAGGCAGGATAGCAAAAAAGTGACGAGTTGTAGTAGCTCCCAAGACTTTTAAGCCAAAATATTTTTTTAGGATAGTGTATTGTAGAAAAGCTCTAGCCATACAGTTGATATATCTTTGCTCGGCAATTTGGGACGGTTGGTAGAAACTACTTCTATAAGGAAAATATTTATCTTGATGTCCGTAAATAAAATTATTGATAAGATAAGCTATGTTTGTTTGAATTTCAGATATAAGTTGTTTTTGATTTTCAATTTTTTGTTGAATCTCAGATATCTCTTCAGACTTACTTTCTTGACCTTGAGATTGTTGTAGTTGTTGCAATCGTTTTTGCAAAGCTTGTAGTTCAGTTAATTCTGTGTCTAAATCAGTTTTTAACACTTGTATAGTTTTATCTGTTTTTACTTCTCTTTCAAAATCCTCTAGCAATTGATCCATTCCAGTAAGCCTTAATACTTCTGCTGCTGCTCTGTCAAAAAAGGAAGATTCTAGGCTATGTCTTTCAGTTTCAGCAATTCCTTTTTCAACTAGTTTTAAGATAGCTCGTAATCTTCTTTCTGCAACTACTTCTTCAGAGCCTATTTTTGTGCCAGACGTAGGTCTTGGTTTGGTTAGAATTTGTTCTATTTTAGATTTTACCAAAGGATCAATTTGTGTTATCTTTCCTTTAATCTCTTCTAAATCTGCTCCATAGCTTTGAGCTATTTCTTCTAGTAGGGTTGCAATTTCTTGAATTGTTTGAGCATGAGTGGTTAAAATTGAGACTTTATCTTCTTGTCCATCCGTTTCTGGTTTTTGAGTTTGTCTTAGAATTTCAGCTACAGCAATAAATTTCTTGGCAAACTCTATACCCACATTCATTCTCCACAAGTCTTTTTGCTCTGGTGTGCCTTCTTCTAAGTCATCAATCCACTTATTGTGAGTTTCAGCTAGCTCTTTTACTAAGGCTGGTATATCTCTAAAAGAAAACAGTTTTGGATTGATTTTGAGAATTAAGGGTTGTACTGGTTTGTTTACTTTTATACTGTTTATCTCATCGATTTCGTAATACTTATACCCTTCTCTTGTTAACTTTTTTTTAGTAGCCACTCTGCCTTCATAGACTTGTTTTTGCTTTACTTCCCCCAAGACTATTTCGTAAGGTGTCTTTAAATTACTAGATTCTACTACTAGAATACTGTCCAAACTTTTAGCTATAACTTCAAAAATCTTTAAGGCTGTATTTACTTCTTTTCCTTGAACTTCAGTAGTTACATCTGGATCAAAAACTAAATTACCTTGTTCAAGTGAGTTTTCACTTGGATTTTCATCTGAAACAAATATCTTCCTTAATTCTGTAACAGTTGTAGGTCTTGAAGACATGGATTTTTACTTTTGTTGATTGTTTTTGTAGCTTAATTATAGCTTTAAAAAAAGGAGTTGTAAAGGGGTGTGGGATACGATACAATGGTTTTATGTTAAATTTACCTAGAGTAGCATTGCTATTTTAAATCTAAGCACTTTTAAATATAGAATGTTAAGATTATGAAAATATTGACTTTTGTGAGAATTTAATCTCAAATCCGTTTTGTTTTAACTTTTTAAAATTCTTTTTGTTTATGAAAGTATTAAAGTTTGGTGGGTCGTCGGTAGCATCTTCAGAAAATATCAAAAAAGTAATTGAAATAATAAAAGATAAAACCAAAGACAGTCAATTGGTTGTGGTTGTCTCGGCTCTTGGAGGAGTAACGGATCAACTGATTGTGCTAGCCAGAATGGCGGAAAATGGAGATCAAAACTATCAAAATTTACTGAGGCAGTTATTCCTAAAACATGACCAAGTAATTCAAGATTTGATAACAGATCAATATAGATCGCGAGTCTTCGAAACCATAAATAAAAAATATCGAGAACTAACTGATATTTTAACTGGAGTTTACTTGCTTCGTGAACTTTCTAGTTCTTCCTTGGATGTTGTAATGAGTTTTGGTGAGCAGTTTTCTTCTTTGATAGTAGCTTATAGTTTAAAGTCTGTTGGTTTGGACTGTAATTTTGTAGATTCTCGGGAGATAATTAAAACCGATGATAATTTCGGATCAGCTAATGTAAATCTCGAAAAAACTTATAGCCTTTGTAGACAAGTCTTTAATTCAACCTATAAAATTTATGTTTGTGGTGGTTTTATTGGATCGAACGACAAGGGAATGACTACTACTTTAGGCAGAGGCGGTTCAGATTATACAGCCGCTTTGGTTGGGGGTGCTTTGGATGCTGAAATTATAGAGATTTGGACAGATGTAGATGGTGTGCTCACGGCTGATCCTAGAAAAGTCCCATCAGCTTTTTGTTTGGCTGAGGTTTCTTACGAAGAAGCAGGCGAGCTAGCTCATTTTGGAGCCAAGGTGATTCACCCTAAAACAATGCAACCAGCTAGACTAAAAAAAATACCTATACTTATCAAAAACACTTTTAACCCAAAAGCCCCCGGGACGATAATCTGTGATAATCCAAGGAGGAATGACAAATACCAAATTACTGGAGTTACTGCTTTAAGTGATGTTAGTCTTGTAGAAATCTATTCTAATAACGGAAAAGGGGTAGCTGAAATTGCTTCCAAGGCAACAGATGCTTTATCTAAAGCAGGCATAGAAATTTTGTTGATAACTCAGGGTTCATATGAGCCATGCTTATCCATCGCTGTATCAGCTAAGGATGCTTTGTTGGCTAAATCAGTTATTGAAAAGAGTTTTTCTTCGGAAATTAAATCGGGTGAAATGCTGCCAGTAAAATTGCAAGAAGAAAGAGCTATTCTGTCCATAATTGGCAACCAAATGAAAGGTAATATAGGTCTTTCTGGCAAATTTTTCAAGACTTTGGGAGATCAAAATATCAATATTTATGCGATTGCTCAGGGTTCCACCGAGTTAAATATCTCTGCGGTTATCCACGAGAAACACAAAATCAAAGCTTTGCAAGCTGTTCATCAAGCTTTTTTTGAGAATAAGACCGAAAATATTCACCTTTTTGTTGTTGGCACTGGACTAATTGGCTCGACAGTCTTAAATATGATTAGTCAATTTCCCAACAATATAAAATTGTGTGGAGTTGCAAATAGCCGCAAGTTTGTTATTTGGGATAAACCCTCAGCTTCGGTTAATTGGAGAGAAAATTTAGAGTCTAGTGAAAGTAGCGACTTGCAGGAATTTGTTGAGAAAATACTTGATTTAAACCTACCAAATTCTGTGTTTGTGGACTGTACTGCCAGTGAAGAAGTTCCTCTGGTTTACAGCAAACTATTACAATCTCGTGTAGCTGTAGTTACTCCTAACAAAAAAGCTAATTCAGGAAGTTATACTTTTTATCGAGAGTTAAAGGAACTATCAACAAAAACTAAAACAAATTATCTATACGAAACGACTGTTGGTGCTGGATTGCCCATAATCCAAACAATTCAAAATTTAGTCAAAAGCGGTGATAAAATTATCAAAATTGAAGCTATTTTATCTGGAACTTTAAGTTATATATTTAATACTTTTGCTGTCACCGACGACAGTTTTAGCAAAATTGTGCGAGATGCTAAAGACAAAGGATACACAGAGCCAGACCCTAGAGATGATTTAAATGGTATGGATATGGCTAGAAAAATTTTGATCCTAGCTAGAGAATCAGGCTTAAAAATAGAGATGAGTGATGTAATTTTGGAACCATTCTTACCCTCAAGTTGTTTTGCAGTAGAGTCTGTAGATGCTTTTTTTGACGAACTATCTAAGTTAGATGAAGACTTTAACCGAAAAAACGAATTAGCCAAAAGTGAAGGAAAGCTGTTTAGATATATTGCTAAGATGGAAAATGGTAAGGTGAATTTATCTTTGCAATTAATTGATCAAAATCACCCATTTTATAATTTGTCAGGCACTGACAACATAGTGTCAATCACCACCCAGAGGTATAATTTAAATCCGCTGGTTATAAAGGGACCCGGAGCTGGTGCAGAAGTAACTGCTGGCGGAATTATTGCCGATATTTTGAATGTATATCCACCTAAATATTAGTACATTAGTAAAACTAAATAGAAGATTGGAATACAAACTTGGTCAAAAATCTTAAGTTTATCTTAAAATTATCAAGATTTGTAATTTTTGACAAAAATTATGCACCTGATTAAGCCCTGCATGCATTATGCACATTATCAATTTAATCAATAAACTCAAAGAAAAATTTCCAGATTTACAGTGGTCTGCACCACCCGGTATTAAGTTCGGGGTACTGACTACCAACTATGCTTTTTTACTAGCCAAATCTCAGAAAACCAACCCAAATCAAATTGCTCAAACTTTAGCTGACGAAATCAATAAATTTTTTGAACAAAATCAGATAGATTTTGTAGCTAAAACTGTCGGACCTTATATCAACATTGATTTAAAGAATCAGATTTTTGTCGATTTAGTTAGCAACTTTGGTCAGATTCCCGTAGAGTTAAATAAAATTGACGAGAGTTTTGTGATTGATATGTTTCACCCTAATGTTGGCAAAAAAATGCATGTTGGACACATTCGTTCAGCTAATTTAGGAGAGTCAATGAGAAGAATATTGAGCCTTAAGTATCGCACTGTTGTGTCTGATAGTTATCTTGGAGACTGGGGAATTCAGTTTAGTTATACTAGTTGGGGTATTTTGCACTTACCGGAGTTAGGTCTAGAGTTTGACACAATAGACATAGATAACGAAGATCGGTTAGTTTTGGTGGACAAGTTTTACAAAATTTATGTTCGCATGAATCAATTGATTGAAGGAAAACCGGAGATAAGACAAGAGTGTCAACAAAATTCTAAATTATTAGAGGCAGGAATGCAGGGGAAAGAGTTGAGCGAACAAGAAAAACAGAAATTTACATTTTTACACAATCTTTACAAAAAAATTGTTACTTTATCTTTGGTTCAGTTTAGAGAAGGCGAACTATTTTTGAATTTAAACCAAAACCCAGTTTGGCTACCTACCGATAAAACATTGATAGATCCAGAGAAAATTGCTAGAGTAGCCGGTAAAACTGGATGTCATTATGCTTCCAGTCAGCATATTCAAGGGCAATTTAATCTAACTTTGGGTGAAAGTTTTTACATTAGTTTTTTATCCGAGATGGAATATTTAGCCGATCAAGGTTTAGCTGTGAGAGAGGGAAACTCAATTTATATTGATTTAGATAAAGAAAATTTAGGGCGAGCTTATTTGATTTCTTCGGAAGGATATTCTTTATATCATACTCGAGATATTATTTGTCGAATGGTTTATGCTGGAATTTTTGGTTTTGATAATGCTATTACTTTTGCCGACTTAAGACAAAAACATAGTTTTGCTCAAGTCTTTGCTGTCTTACAAAGAATTATTGATAGCAAGATTTATGAAACCAAGCCTTTTGGTTGGATGACGATGGAGGAAACCCAGAGAGCCTTGCGAATTTTATCCAAAAAAATGGCGATGTTTGAGGGTTTTGGGCATCTCAGCTTACCTGACGGAGCCATGAGTACTCGCAAGGGAAAAATTTTTGCTTTTGAAGATCTTAAACAAATGCTGGAGCAAAAAGTTCAAGCAACTTTACTCAACAAAGGCTCGGAAGATTTTAATAATCCCGAGAAAATTAGAAAAATAGCCGTAGCTAGCCTAAAATGGGTAGATCTTCATCGAGATCGCGAGATGGATGCTGTATTTGACCCAAATCAATTCTTAAAATTTGAAGGAAATACTGGAGTTTATCAGTTATACACATTAGTCAGACTAAAAAGTATTCTCAAAACTAATATCAAGCAAAATTTCCATTGGAATCAGTTTAGACCAGATTTACTGAACGAACAAGAGTTGATGATACTTAAGCAAACTTTTTTGTTACCACTTATTTTAGAAGATATTTGTCAGAACTACAAACCGCACCATCTTTGTAATTATCTTTTTGATCTAGCCACCAAAATCAATGGTTGGTATGTCAAAAATTCTGTCTCTCAAGAGCCTAATTTAGACCGCAAAATTAGCTTACTTATCTTTTGTAAATATCTAGTTAATTACTTAGAATTTGCTCTTAGCTTATTAGGTATAGAGACTGTAGAAGAAATTTAAACTAGGCTTATTTTAAGACAAGTTTAATAACATAATAACTAGTAACTAATAATTGTTTAAAATTCCCCTTTACAAAAAGGGTGCCCTGTTAGGCGACTGGGTATTTCTCATAACTCACTAGTAATTTTCCAAAATGTAGTTAACTAGTACAATTGTTTGACTGTTCGTAATTTATCATTCATTATTTTGAAGGATTTATCAAAAAATAATTTTTATCATCCTAGATGACTTTTTCTGATTTTGGTTTTTTCGAATGGCTACAATCCATCTATGATGGAACGGTAAATACTTTGCAAACTGGAGATGTCAAAGAGATAATGTACCATTTTATGGTTGTAACTGTGATTAGTGCTTTAATAGCTATGTTTCTTTATGTAATTTATAACAAATTTAAGCATAAAATCCTGATTGATTTGGGTTATCACAAGTGGTTGATAAAGTAATAAAAACAAAGATCTAGACAATACAGAAGAAATGCGATATAATTGTATTTATACAATTCTCTGCAAGGGCATTAATCAGAACTAAAGTAGATCAAAGTATAAAAATACAAATCTTATGAAAACTTTTTTTTCAAGACCAAGTTTTACCAAAATTTATTTACTGATTGTAGGTTTTCTAATTTTTCCTCCTATTATCACCGCTCTGGCAACCCCGTTGGCACAACCGGAAAATCGATCTGTTTTGTCGACTTCTTTTGAACAAACTCAACCAGTCAACCAGATTAATAGTGATCAGATAATATCCCCTTCTTCTTTTATTGATAATACTAACTTACCATTTTTCCAAAAATCAGAAGACAAAAATTTTATACTCCAAGAGTCTTTTGCAAATGTCAGATTACCTGTAACTGAAGGAACTATTTTTACTGGGGAAGAGGATAGTTGTATACTAGCAATTGCTGAAATTGCAAAGTGCAAGCCAGGAAATGGTAGTTGTGTTGAAAATGCAGTCAAAAAATATAAAAAACAATGTAGCCCTACCGAAGATAAAGAGTTTTTGAAAAACAATATTTGTTTAAGACATCCGTCTATCAGTCATGATGGTAGAGTAGCATCAAGCCAACAAAGAATTTTTAATTGCCAATCTTGTGTCGGTCGTGGTGTCGGTTTAGAAGGTGCAGTTGATATATGTAAACCTGAAAACCTGAAAGATCCTCCGAAAGGTAACAAAGTTTTAACTAAAAATGGTCAATTGTCAGCTAGAATTTCGGTAACACAAAAGTCGAGAAGTGCAAATAATGACAATATTTATTTGGAAATGGCAAACCAAATATCCAATCCGTTTTTCGGATATATCAATGTTTTTGCAGAAAATGACGAGTTAATAGAAATCAACATCAGAGCTTCGGAAATTAAAAATATAAGATTAAATACCAATGTGGACACAGATGGTCTTGGAGGTATTGTTCCCTCCCAAAACGAAACCTGTACTTTTACATATAATCCCGGACCCGGCTGGGTTATTATGAGTGGTCCCGGAACTTCTCAAACAAATAACGGAATTTGCTCAACCACCGTTAAAATTAAAAGAAATACTCAAACGGTTTTCTACAATTTTTTTGAATTACCAGCGTATGCTCAAACAGGAGAGGGTGTTGAGGTTTGTGTCGACGGAGTTTGTGCGAGCATAAACTTATCTGCAGCTAGTCAAGTTATAGCTGATGCCACAACAGATGTTTTAAACTTTTTTTCTACTCGTTGTTTTTTCCCCGGCCAAGAATTACCTGATGGTTCGGATTGCTCTCCAGAAGACTCCTTGTCTGTTAAAATTTTGAATTTTTTGCTAGTTTTAGCTAGGATTATAGTTCTCTTGGCTATAATTTATGCAGGTTATCTACTTATGCTTGGAAAAGAGAAAGAGGGTAGGGATGCTCTTAGACAATCTGTAATAGGTTTAGTATTAGTGTTTCTGATAGCGACTCTGGTTAGTTTAATTGAAAGAAGTATTAGTGCTAAAAGCACTCAACCATTTGCCGAATTTGTTTCCTCAATAGTATCAAATTTTGTTATTCCTATCGCGGGAGTTTTAAGTTTAGCATACTTTGTAATTGGTGGATATTTTGTACTAACTGGTGGGGGTAACAGTAATCAAGTAAGCAAAGGTTGGAGTTATATGAGAAATGCTATAATTGGATTAGTTGTGGTAATTCTATCATTTAGTATAGCTCAAATTATTACTAATGTAGTAATAGACTTTATTAGTAGTATATAAGAAATAATTATGATAAGAATCTTTTCTTTCTTTAAAAAACTAAAAAAGCCTGCTACTACTTTCTTTTTAGGGTTTATATTTTCTTTAGTCTTAGTACCTTCTATAGATGTAGTAGCTTCTACTTTTTTAGAGAACCTTAAAGATTTGAATATTTTAGAAGGAACCTGTATTATTCCGGGATTTCCTGATGCGACCTGTCAATATGAAAATTCTTTTGCTTTTAAAGTGTGGGAATTTTTGGTTCGTTTTGCTGGTGTAGTAGCTTCTGCGATGTTTGTCTTTGCAGGATATAAAATGATTATAAATGACGAAACCGAGGCTAGGAAATTAATTGCTAGTACTATTTATGGTCTAGGTGTAGTTTTAGCATCAGATGTTATAGTTAATCTAATTGGTGACTCACTAGAACCAAAAACAGATACGAGTAATTGTGTAAAGGTTATAGAATCTCAATGGTTTGGCACATACTGTGCTGATACTAACGCCGCGCCTGTTATTGATTTCTTTACTAAATTACTTAATAATTTGGCTATACCCATAGCTTTAGTAGTTGCAGTTGTTTTCTTTGTGATTGGTTTATATAATTTACTACTTTCTGGTGGAAACAGTAGTATGGTTCAAAAAGGTTGGGAGTATATGAGAAATTCTATTATTGGGTTTGTAGCAGTATTTTTAGGTTATACTATATTGAGCATAATATATGCTGTAATAGCCAGTTTTTTCCCAAGAGTGGGGTAAGTGAACATTAAATTAAAATCTAAATTTAAATTCTAGTATAAAAGCTTTTAACAAAGCTGAAGAGAGTATAAATATTCAAAATTGGCTTTTGAGATGTCTCAAAAATTATAGAAAATAAATCGAACGGTTAAAAGTTGTGATAATTGTTCTGTTTGAAGAGTTACTTGTTTCAGAGATTTTAGGCAGGTGGTAAGTTAAAAAGATTTTTGAGATTCAATATATTCTGGTTGTAGTTTTTATTAATAAAGTAGTGAACGGGGATATTTGACCATAATAGTTTGTTGCTCTATACTACATAGGCGAATCTAAATATGTCACAACCGAATAATATTCTTACTTTAATTCGAAACTCAAATCTTTTACCAAACGAAAAGCAGTACCTAATCGATAGGGTGAAGAGCATGGATATGCTGCAGTTGCTTAAATTAAAGAAGAGTTTGCAACTAGGTCAATATCCAGAGGCTTTACAAGGTTTTCAAGCTCTGAAACAAAACTTTTTAGAAATAGAGTCAAAGGGTTTAGAAGAAGAAAAGAAAGGTTTTCTGAAACAAATTTCGGATTTGGTAACTGGAGTAAAAAGTACTAGAAAAATATTAAGTCACAGTATTCTAACACAACCAGCTATATTGGGTGGACCAGTTCCACAATATATTGAAGATCCTACAGTCAGACCATTGGTTAATCTTGGTGATTTTTACCACCCGGTTCAGTTAGGACATCTTGATATTAGCCATATTACCTTTGGTGTAAATGCTCAAAACAAAAACCAGATATTTTCAGATTTTTTTCAAAAACTTGACACTATTTTTAGTAAAGTTCCCGATTTAAATATCCGTCGAAGGTATTTTATGTGCTACCTTCAGTCACCGTTGTTTACTAATTATCTAAACACTGGCTTGACAGTACTTCGCCATCCTGAACTACAGCCCCCCCAAGCAGCTTTAAATTTGTTATCTCAAATAAACCCAAGCTACTTAAATAGAGAACAATTTAATAATGCAGCTTTTCTTACAGCTTATATCAGAAATTTGTGTGGTTTATAGGGTTTTGAGAGCATATTAGTTTTTCTTTTTATCAAATTTTTATGCTTTTTACATAAACTTCGTTTTTAAAAAGATTAAGAACTCTGCAAAATATTTAAAACTATGAGGATTTATAGAAAAACTAGATTTGTTTAAAATTAATAGTTAAAAACTGAAGACACCTCAAATTTTCTTTGGAAAAAGAAAACATTCTAGAAGACAATAAACAATTGAAATTGATTTACAACAAACTAAATGAAAAAATTCAAGAAGGTTCTTGACAAACTTTTCCTTTTATTGGTTTTTCTATACCAATAAATTTAGATCTAGTTCTGTTAAAAGTAGCTGTAAATAATGTAAATAAGAAAAAAGAGATTATGCCTATAAGAAAACTTTTATTAAAAAATTTTGTTTTGGATAAATAGTTAGATGGTACTTAAAGTGGTTCTAATTTTATATATTTAGAGCAGAGACATCCTTTAGTCTAATTGATTCAAGAGTGTCAGGGTTATAGGAATTATAAAGTAATGCAATGATTTGCTCTGTGTTTAATATCTGTACTTTAAGATCAAGTTGAGCTAATCTAGATGCTATTTGATCAGCTCTAGCTAAAAGTATTTTTTGGTTCTGAATAAATTCTTCGTTTTTTTGTTTAATTCTTGCCGTGGGATTTAAAGCTCTAAAAAACCTACCAAAGAGAGTATCGTTGAGAGTTACAGGATCATATGGCACAATAACATAAAAATCTTTTTTCATAATGTTGACTTCTCTAAGCATTTCTTGGATATACTGAATGTACTCTTGCATTTTCACTCGTAAAAGATCATTTGTTTGAGTATATTCTAACTGTTGCAGTTTTTTGATGTAAGAGCTTAGATCAATATTTCGACTTTGCATCAAAATTTGTATTGGAAACTCTAATGAGTTTAGTAAACCTTGAAAAGCTCCAATAATAATATCTTGTTCCTGTAAGCTTTTTAAAGCAAAGTTAGTTGAAGAGCATGCTAAGATAGCCCTCATTTGACCTTCCCTTAAAATAATAGTTCTATCCCTAATTTCAGCTACTTCCAAAAAATTAAGAGTAGAATCTTTTCGTTTTCTGGTTGTGGGTGTATTTGTTGTTTCTGGCATTATATAACTAACAAAAGAATAATTTGAGGTTTTAAATATTTTTTAAACTCAAAAACATTAAATGTGCTTATAAGTTTTATAGAAAATGTAATTTTTGACAAGTATATAAGTTTTTAGTATAATCAACATAGGTTTTTAGTTTAAATTACTAGTTTTTAATCTCAAAACTTAAAGCTTTTTTACTAAAAAAGTATGTCACAATCTCAACCTCCTTACGGCAATCAAAACCAATTCCCATATCCTACTTCACCAAACCCACAATTCCCGCAAGATCCGTATTCTCAGAGCGGTCAAGGCAATGTTCAAAATCCATATGCCACTCAAGACCCTTTTGCTGGACAACCACAAGATCCATACATGAGTGGTTATCAAGATTCATATGCTAATGTAAGTGGCTATCAAGATCCTTTTGCTAACAACCCCAATCAGGGCTTTGCACCAAACCCACAATTCCCGCAAGATCCGTATTCAGATCCAAGCTTGTTTCAGGATAAAAAAGCAGGTAGCAAAAAGTTATTGATCGCGATTGTGGCTTTGATTTTAGTTTTACTAATTGCTGCCGGTGCCTTGATTTTTGCTAGTAGCAGTGGAATGTTGGGAGGTTTAACTAATACTAATAATAACAGCAATCAATCTCAGAAACCTCCCACACCACCTGACAATTCAAGTGATCCAGAAATCGAGCTCCCAGATCCGGGATTGGATGTAGACATCTCTAAAACTGGAGGGTCAAAAACACCTGCCACTAATGCAAGACTATATTCTAAATCTGTATTACCTAAAGACTGGATTGCTCAAAAATTCAGAGGACAATGGTACACTGATTCGCAAGGAAATTGTTCAGATGAAAATTACTGTGGTCCTTGGACTGATCCGGATAACGATGGGGTTTCGAACATCGAAGAATACAACTTCGGACTAGATCCCTTAGACCCTGATACAGATAGTGATGGAATTGCTGATGGAGACGAACTTTATGTCTACCATACCAGTCCAGTTGTGAAAGATTCTGATGGTGATGGATATCTAGATTTTATAGAGGTTACTAATTGTTATGATCCAACCAATGCTACTTCAGAAAAAATGACCAAAAATCATCAAATGTATCTAGATTTATCGACAATTGAAGCAAATGTAGCCTTAAATCCATTAAGACAAACAACGGTTAATAGTTTTAAATCAGCTCCTGGTTTCGTGATGCAGGATCTTAGCAGGGGTTATATTTTAGCAAACTGCCAAGTACAACCAGTAAACGAAGTTGAGAATAATATAGATGAAGAATAAACAGAATCAGAAAATTAGGTTTTATTAACTTTTAATTATCAAAGATTTTTTGTAGGTTAATTATCAAAGATTTTTTGTAGGAGCAATTTTAAAAGCGGAACTTTTTTGTTTTCAGTTTTGATTTCTTTAAGTTCAATGTTTTCTAGACTACTAAGATTCTCACTAGCAAAAGCTGGTTCTAATTCCACAACA
>FWWL01002422.1_pt1 | contig 38940 bp, 25 predicted proteins | sample 2228331 | NCBI WGS metagenome assembly FWWL01 (sample SAMEA103939775, study PRJEB20133) | metagenome
CGGTATGGCGACAACTTCATCGTGGCCGTGCATCCCCACTCGGGGATTGCCGAGACGTTCGAGTTCCGCGACGACCGGTCGGGCAACCTGGTGCTCATGCACCCGAACAACACGGGCCTGTGGACGCCGCTACCGGACGACAATGATCCCAACGACGACCCGGCCGACGGTGTGCCCGATTACCGCACCTCGGTCCTTACCATCATGCCCTCGGTCGACATCGACACCGACAGCGACAACACCGGCGCCATCGACCGGAGCGACTGGGAGGACTACATAGAGGCCTCGCCGGCTTACACAGGCAACGTCATCTTGATCAACGCGGATGACGATAACAACAACGGCGCTCCGGACTGGGCCGATGAACCGATGAACAGCCCGGACGACGACCTCCATCCCATCGTGCTGGAGGTCTGTTTGCCCGATGCGAGCAGTATGGCTGGCTTTGAACTGCATCTCGAATGCACAAGCAATCTCAGCCTGTGGCAGGACCAATCGAAGAACCAGCTTCCGCTCAGCGCGAGCGAACTGCGTCTGCGGCACTACAAATGGACGTTCGGGTCCGGCATGCCCAACTACCCATCGCCCGTGTATGTGGAAGGGCTTAACATGGGGCGCGGCCAGGTTTCCTGGGCGCTCAGGGACGCAAGCGGCAACACGGTCTACAGCGACAGCGTCGTGCTCACGGTCACCGGCGCGGATTTGGATGCGGATTCCGACAACAACAATTCTCTCGAGCGTAGCCTGCACGAGGATCAAGTGGAAGACGCACCGGGCGAGCCGGGGAAGATCATTCGAGCTGCCCTCCGTGACGATGCAGACCACGATCGCATTCCGGACTTCGCCGACGGATATGACCGCGACGGCGTGTTGGGCAGCAACGACGACTTCAACTGCGGGGCGCTCGCCAGCCTCGTGCTCGATGTGTTTCCCCAGATCGACCCAGGGTTGGCTAGGTTCAAGTTTGCCTATGGAGCCTCTGATCCGGCTAGTGTTACCCAAAGCGGCGACCTCTACATAGCAGCACCGGGCAATCTTCGTATCTGGAAGAAAGACGCAAGTGTGCAACGCAACAAGCTCGACGCGGCCACCGGAGGAGACTATGTTGCGCCCAATGTCGAGTACACGGCCAGCGACCTGGGCCTCAGCAGTGGCAACCGCGTGGTTCAGTTCTATCTGGAAGGGATCAACCCAGGCGTCACCACGGTGACCCTCCTGACGGATATGGACGGGCCTAGCGGTCCGATGGGCTTTATCCCCATGGATACGGTCAAGGTTATGGTCGTGTACGTCGATCTGGATGTGAACAACAACGGCGCCCTGTTCGACGCGGTGGACGGCGTAGATTACTACTTGCCGGGTTACGAGGGCACGACGGACAAGCTCACCTTCAACAGGACCTTCAACACGATCAGCTATATGGGGCAGCACATGAAGCTCATCGCCGATGGAGTCGGCAGCGGTCAAGGGATCGATGCCGTCTCTTTCCGGATAACGAACACCACGAGTCTCCCAGGCTACGCCGAGAACAAGACCGCGTACATGGTCACGGGGCCGGTCCGGAATGACGATTACTCCTTTGCCCTCACCGCAAACAGCCGCGCGGCCTTCGGCACCATGGCCGCCACCAACACCTTCGCCGATTTCTACTGCAAGGATTACGGCGGCTCGGCAACGGTGGTGGCGAGCCTGATCAAGAATGGCGTAGCGGTCTTCACCTGGACGCTTGATGTGCCTACGGACACGGACCAGGACGGCCTCGCCGACCGCTGGGAGCGCCAGCAGATCGCCGAATGGAACACTCAATATGGTTACAGCCACGACGTATACGATCTGACCTTTGTCCGTCGCGATTACGACTGGGAAATGGCCGATCCAGATGCCAGCAACACGGACGGGGGCACGGATCTTCCGGCCCACAAGACCACGGGGGACAGCTTGACCGAGTTCCAGGAGTATCGGGGCTTCATACTCGATGGCGGCAACAGCCATGCCGGGGGGCACAGGCGGTTGAGCACTTCCCGGAAGGAACTTCTGGTGGAGGTGGACATAATGGAAGGGGTGGAGCACATGCCGACGGAGGCAGGTATTCGAAGCACCATGAACACCGTCTCAGCGGGCTTTGGCGACCTGACGGAAGGCGCCGGGATAGACCTCTACTATGTTATCGACGAGCCCACGGCAAGCCACCGGGACTTCAGCTCCTACGCACAGGCTGAATCCTGGGCCAACGCACACCGCCATCGCACGAATGGCCAGCCGAATATGCTGACAAAGTTTGTCTATCTCGCGTTCGCTGATTCGATGGCGGGAAGTACGGGAGGCTTTGCCGGCAGTTACGGTGCCTTTGTTGTGGTGGACTCGGCGCACGATTTTGCCACGAATCAAGGGTTCAACGTCACGAGCCACCGTGCCTATGTGGCTGCCCACGAACTCACGCACATGATCATCGACACACACAATGCCAACGGATTCAACGGGGGCGAACACCTGCCTGATCCAAACGAGAACGGAGTGCAGGACGACGCAGACGATGGGAGATACCTGATGTATCACCATCAAACGGCCCAGAATACGTCGGGTATCCACTTCAGCAACCCGACGCTGAGGCAAATAGACCTAACCAGTAAGGAATCGGTCGAACGATAGTGTCTAATCCGGACGCCTATAGCATGAACCGCTCGATTACTCGACATACACTGGCCTTATCGGGAATCATCACAGTCGCACTTTGCGCGGCGTCTCCCATTATTGCTGCCGAAACGAGCGAAGCCTCCACGGCGATGGCTTGGGACCGTGTTGATTTGGACATGGTCCCCGTTATTCCAGTAGTGAAAGCGGATCGTATGATCATCGAGGCTGTGCTGAGAAACATGTCGGACAGTCCGTTTCGGTATTTTGACGGCAACCAGGCGGGCCACCCTGTAGGAAATCTGCACATTGTTCTGACCAAGGACGGGAAGGAGGTTCCCTTCACGGTCGAACTCACTCCGCCCGCTGCGGCCCGAGCGAGCGTACGCACATTGGCGCCCGGGCAAGAGCTGAGCTATCGTATCGAGCTTCAATACTACGGCATTGCTGGCAAGGAAGGGGACCTTCCCCCAGGCCGGTATGAGCTTTGGGCACGTTATTCGGTGGGAAAGCACGCATGGTTTGTCGAAGAAATGGGGGTTACGCCCGCGCAAATTGACCAATTGGTGGCCATCATTGACTTGGTTGATGGGCCGAATAGCGCGTCCCTGGGCCTGATCGGTGGCGCGGTGGGGCTGACCATCGGCTTCCTCGTGGCGGCGTTCATCTTCCTGGGCCACCGCCCTTCGGCCCACGGGTTCCTCGGAACTGTACGGCACGCATTACATTTACGGCGCCGGGATCGAGGGGCGGCTTGACTTCACGATAGCAGGAGCCGGTACTCATGCGCCTGGCCAACACCGGCCTGTGGACGCCGCTGCCCGACGATGATGATCCCGGCGACGACCCGGCCGATGGCGTCCACGATCACCGCACCTCGGTGCTGACCATCATCCCCTCAGTGGACATCGACACCGACAGCGACAACACCGGCGTCATCGACCGCAGCGACGGGGAGGAGGAGATTGAAAATAAAGCCGGCTACTCCGGGACCTGGGTTGTTTGGAATAGCGATGATGACAACGAGAATGGGATTGCGGACTATCTGGAAAACGCGGAGTACGCTTATCCTCCCGGCATGAACTGGCAGCCGTTCACCGATGATGATCTGGTTCCAATAGTCCTCGATCGCGGCTTTGAGGACCTGTCGGGGATGGACGGATTCGTGTTTGAACTGAAAGTCACACTCGGTGACGGCCTCAGCTACTGGCTTGATGCGGAGAAAACGCCCATTACGGCCGACGAGTACGAGACGATCACCGAGGCTGGCAAGCAGAAGGGCGTTTATCGATGGTTTGTTTCCGGCGAAGCAGTGAGTTACCCACCGATGATCTACGTCGAAGGCATCGAGCCCGACGTGCAGACCGACACCCTCATGTGGCGTCTGTTTAAGCCGATCCCATCAGATCCGCCGGGTGGTGATCCTACGTATGAAGTAGCTGAGGTAGACGTGGTGAAGATGACAAACCCTGCGGTGGACATCGACATCGATAGTGACAATACCGCCGATTTCGCGGGTCCGGATCGGTCCGCCCAAGAGGAGTATCTTGAGGCGCACCCATACGGACTTGGGAAAGTCATTGTCCCCAACTGGGGCGATGCGGACGGCGACGGGGTGCTCGACTGCTGGGATGGTTACTGGGTCGGGACCAGCTATTTTCAAGACGACGCCAACGCGAGTGCAAATTTCGTTCCCCTCGTAGTCGAAATCCCGGAGTGGATTGACCCGACCACTGCGAAGCTGTCCTTGGATTACAATATGGCAATGACGATCCCATCGGGCGACCCATCACAGCGGCCTGACGGGGATGCCAAGCTCCGCGTGTGGACAAAGGACGGAAATGTTCGCCGTAATGGAAGCACCGTCACTGACGATCCAGTGACCAGTGGCGATTTCGTCATGGCGGGAATGGTGTATAGTGCCCTAGCGCTGGGCTTCAGCGAGAATGTCCACTCGATCACGCTGTATGTGGAGGGAGTGACAGAAAACGTCGATACGAAGACCCTCGAGCATGTTCGGGAAAATGGCAAGCCCATCACCTCGATCGTATTGAACGTGTACCCGACCGGAAACGTGGCAGAAGGTCCGGTCATGTCCGACAGGGCCAATTACCTTGTTGCTAACACCGATTCGTTCTTCCACTACTTGCTTAAGAACGAAGACCTGCGGTTAGCCTTGGCCTCCGAGGGGATTTACGACCGAGATGATTTGCCACAGTATTGTTTGGAGCCCCTGAATCGGGAAGAATTGATTGGCACAGGAATCGGCCAATCGGAGATCGCTTTCAAGGAAGTAAAGATGAAAGTTGATGTGAATGATCTGGTCCGCGACAATCCAGCCACAGGCTTCGCAGCGGGAGTCTACCATGATTACATCTCCGGGAAGAATATCGTTGCGTTCCAAGGTACCGACGCTACGAGCTTTACGGACTGGTATAATAACTTCCGTCAAGCGCTAGGGCACTCGTCGGAACAATATGACACGGCAATGCAAATCGGCCTCGATGTAGGACAACATGCTCGGGTTCGCTCAGGAGAGGAGCTAATCACTCCCACACTTCCCTCTGGGTGGGCGTTCACGGGCCACTCTCTCGGCGGAGGGCTGGCCAGTGCGAGTTGCCTGGTGGCCGACGAGTTTGATAATAACCGACAAGGAACCCCGTTCCTTGCCGCCACATTCAACGCCGCGGGGCTGCACGTCAATACGCTGGGTCGCGTTCCGCTGGACATCCCAGAGTCAGAAATGCACCAGAGGTCGCAGGGCCTGATCACAGCCTACGTTGTGGACTGGGACATTCTCAACAACCTCCAGGATGCCGGGAATATCACGATTGATATTCTGGTTAATGTACCCACTGCGGTAGGCGCTCGGGTGACATTGGACAGCCCGCTGGACCTCGAGATGGCCTTGGGCACGTTCCAGGTTATCTTTGGCGTCGTGACCCTTATTGCGGGAGGCGCGGGAGGCACGACAACCATCGCGGGTGTGTACCAGATTTTGGACACGATGGTCGAGGCCCACGGCATCTACGTCGAGTGCCTGTACGCCCATATCGCCAACCAGTAGAGGAGGATTGAAACGATGAGACGTCATACGGTGGTTGTTCTCTGCGTGGCCTTCGTGGTTTTGTCGCTGGCCTCGTGCCGCAAGGAAGGCGGCGATGGAAAGAAACGGCCTGAACCCCGCGGCCCCATTGGCCAACTGCTCGAGATCCGTCGTATGCTGGCCGACCCGAGTTACCAATTCCGGGGAGTTCCCCCGCATGAGCGGTTGGGCTGGAAGGCCGAAGATTTCTTCACCGATCCGAAGGTGATCGCTCTGTGCAAGGCGATCGAGGCGAAGGATCTGGCCAAGATCGATGAGCTGGTCGCCCAAGGTGCCGACGTGAACGCCAGGGGACGCGCCAATATGACGCCCCTGTTCTGGGCCTTTCCCATGGGTGAAGAGGTCTTCCGACGGCTACTTGAGCAGGGGGCCGATCCGAATGTGCAGCTAAGCGGCGAACTGCCCGGGACACGAGAGACGAAGGATCTGGCTGGCCGATATCCGATCTGCCTTGCGACGCATCCATACGGTGTGAGTACGGTGTTCCCTGAAGTCACTACGGACGATCCGGACGTCCCGCTACGCTACCTCAAGCTACTGCTGGAACATGGTGCGGACCCGAACATTGAGCGAACCGATGGCTGGAAGCAAATTCTCTGTCGCGGGGGGGAGAGTCTCAGGCTACTCATTGCGGCCGGGGCGGATGTCAATTACGTCGATCCTACTTTTGGTCAGACCGCCTTATTGTACCAGATTGGCCTTAGGTATTCCGGGCCTTTGAAGAATACACTAGCGCTTCTTGAAGCCGGCGCCGACTTTCGGATTGTCGATGCTGAGGGGGAAGATTTCGTTCTTAAAAATGTCTTTCATCTCGTGGATCGTGAAAAGTCAGACCATCATGACCAACAGACGGAGGCGTTACGAAAGGCCGTCCGCGAGTTTCTTACGGACCACGGATGCGATCTGGAAGCAGCCTGGAAGGCGAGAACCGTTGAGCAGAGAGTGCTGGAAGAGGCCTTTCCCAAGGCCAAGCCGCTTGATGACTACGAGAAACGGAGCAAGCTGTGGAGTCGGATCAACAGGGCCACGGCGGCTCGGCTGAGGGCGAAGATAAGAGCCGAGCAGGAAAAGTCAGGCGACGAACGGACTCCCGTCCACCTGCGTCCCTGGCTGAGGCCGAAAGGCCGTCCCCATGAGCGCGTCCGCTGGAAAGCCGAGGATTTCTTTACCGATCCCAAGGTGATCGAACTGTGCAAGGCGATCGAGGCCGAGGACCTGGTCGAGATCGATGAACTGGTCCAATCCGGCGTGGATGTGAACGCGCGGGGACGGGCGAATATGACGCCCCTGCTCTGGGCCTTTCCCATGGGTGAAAAGGCCTTCCGACGGCTACTTGAGCATGGGGCCGATCCCAATGTGAAGTTGACGGAAAGGATTTACCCATTTTATGCCGGTGATTCGGTGACGTTTCTCGCAGCCGGTCCCAGCCCGTCTCATGCCTGTATTTTTCACGACGTCTCGATGGACAACTACTTGAAGCTCGTCTTGGAACACGGAGGCGATGCGAACTTGCAGAATGGCCACGGGCGGACGCCGCTTTTCGCGGCGGTGACGGCCTTCGAAGACTCCGAAAGGCGCATTCGATTGTTATTGGAAGCAGGGGCCGATATCGATCATCAGGACCTGTACGGCGACACGCCGGCGATGTTCGCCGAACGCCATCGCCGCTATGATTCGTTGCTGGTGCTTCTCGAGGCCAATGCGAATCTGCGGTTGGTCAACAAGAGCGGCATCGACGTGGTGTTCATGGTCGGCCGACGGCTCAATTGGAGCACGGGCCGAGCGGAAAACGAGACTCCTGTGGTCAACTGGTTGAAGCAACGGGGCTACGATCTGGAAGCGGCCCGGCAAGCATGCGAGAGCTACTTGCCTTTGCGAGGCGTACCCATCGACCAGCGACCCTGGATGAATCGCGACCTGGCTGGTGATTCCCCAGCCGGAAAGGAGTAACCCCTGGACACCGACGAATCGCAACCGAGAAAACGGGGCGGCTGCCTGACCGCCTGGTTGGTGTTCCTGATACTTGCCAACCTCTGGGTCGCACTTCAGAATCTGGTTGCTGGCGCGATCGCGAGACAAGCGATTCCAGACCTTCCCGCGTGGGTGATGCCGCTAACGGGGTTGTGGGCCCTGGCAGATTGCGTATTCGCCATTGGCATCTGGAAGTGGAAAAGATGGGGCTTGTACGGTTTCATTGGGTCGTCTCTCGCTGCTTTCGTGGTCAACCTGATGACCACTGGATTTGTGTTGGCACTGCTGGGCCTTGTGGGTGTCGGGATTCTTGCTTTTCTGCTGCGCCCGGTCTGGCGGCACTTGGAATGAACCTCTCGTCGACGTTACCTGAGACAATCGAATCCACATGGCACGCCGACGGGAGCGGGTCACGCCAGACGGACTTCGTGTCCGACTCCGGTGCCGTCTATGTACTACGTGACTGGTGGGTCGGAACGTGTCAACCGGTTTGAGACAACCGCGGTACGGAACTAGGCCCTGTCTGAAAACCGCTCTTGCCAGGTTGGGAACAGGGCTTATCATGATGGACAGTCGAAGAGGTTGTCAATGGGGCCGAGTATGTGCAGGGAGGGGGATAGACGATGTTGCGCCGAGTATTGACGGATGAACGCTGGGATTTGATCAAGGACATGTTCGATCAGCCGGCTGCGACGAGGCGGCCGTGGACTGGGTGATCCGCCAATCGTACGACCACGAGAACCGCCTGGTGCGGCGGCGGATGGACGGCGACGGGGACTACGAACAGAAACGGGTCTTCGCCTACGACGGCAATCAGATCGTGCTGGATTTCCAGCATACGGGCGCCGGCGACGCGGCCGCCTCGGACCTTCGGTGGCGCTACCTGTGGGGCCCGGCGGTGGACCAGATCCTGGCCGAGGAAGCGGTTGACGGCGGGACGGACGACCTGGTTCAATGGACGCTGACCGATCACTTGAACACCGTGCGGGACATCGCCAAGTACGATCCGCAGACGGGGGTGACCACCGTGGTCAATCACCTGGTCTATGACGCCTTCGGCAACGTCACGTCGGAGAGCAACCCGGCGGTGGATAGTCTCTTCCTCTTCACCGCCCGACCGTTTGACCAAGATAGTCGGCTGCAATACAACCTCAACCGCTGGTACGAACCCGCCGTGGGAAGGTGGCTGAGCGAGGACCCGGTAGTGCTCTAGGGGGGAGGTTTCTCACGGATAGTTCAAGGGCGGACAACGCGGAGCGAGCGATTTCGATTCCGCTGCACTCTGCGGAGCAAACCCGGTTGAACCGCCAAAGAGGCGGGAGCCAGTCGCCGCTTGTCGGTCGCTCCGGCTCGGGGAATTCCGAAGACCGTTCGGCCCGCTGTGCTGACACAGTAAGCCAGAAAACCCCGTGATTTCCATCACTTACGTGGGAAATCACGGGGTTTTCGTTTTCCACTGTGGAGAGGCGCCGGCCGGATTCGAACCGGCGAATGGCGGATTTGCAATCCGCTGCCTTAGCCGCTTGGCTACGGCGCCACTTGCTTTTCTGGCTATTATATGGTCTCGAGTTCCGGACGCCTAGACCTGTCCGCTCAAAAATGTGTTAACCGCGAATAAAGATCTCCCCTGGTGGATTGGCTCATTTCACTGACTTTTTCCACAACGGCGAGTTCGCCTGTTTTTGGTAACGGTCGCGGTTTCGTATTTCGTACCCACCAATTGCGTGGCGTGCCATCACGGCCCGATAATCAATTGCGGTGCCCCAAGCGTCGCAGAAGCAGACCGGCAGGGAAACCGGCCGAGAATTCCAGCCAGGTTCCCAGAAGATTCTCTAAAGAATAGTGATTAATTGCAGTAGAGTGGAAAATCCGATGAACAGCCAACCGCAACGTGTCCACTGCGTGGTTGCGAATACGCAATGCGTTTGGAATACCGGGTTGGGGCGGATTTCCTTCACTGCGGACCAACCGGAACAGGGGTTTCTCGTTGTTTTTCAAAAACCGGGCGGTGAAGGCTCCGGGGAACAAATTGGCCGAAGCGTTATTTGTCGCATTCTCCGCAAATCACAAGGGAGGCTCGAGCCAAGGTTTGTGCTGGAAGAGTTTTTCCCCACCACAGACGGCCGATGCTTGGTGCGATTTCGACATGCGACAAAGGAGTTTTTTCATCTCTCCCTTGTCGTGACCGTGTCTCGGGAAACAACGTCTGCTTCTGATTCGAGTTGCGATCGTGGCGATGTTCCGCCAACATCCCAGATCGCAGTCCTGGAGGCCGTTCTTCTGATGCGTACGGAAGTTGGGGAAACGCAACCCGATGTGGTCCTGCTCGACGAAATTGATGTTCTCTCGACTGAAATTCTAGGGCAAATCCGCGTGTGTTCCGAGGATTTGAAAAATTCCGCAATTCCTTTTGTCCCGAGCAGACTTGCGCTTGGCGGGAATCAACACGAGCTTGCATTCGATGTTGCAGCGTGGCGGCTGCCGGGCAGCGCGTGGTTGTTGGGTTGGGTCCACCCTCTGGACGGCTCGCCGGTACATCCGCGGGAGCTTTCCGAGTGGCAGATCATCCCGCCCGTGCAGACTGTTGCGGGAAATATGCCGGTAATTCGTGGGTACGAGATTTTGCCGGGAGGGATTGAAAAAGGAGTGACTTTTGCCGCAAGGTGTATTTACATGCTGGGGGAAGGCGCGATCCCTCAAGAGGCTGTGATGGGGCGACTGCGGCAATTCTTGGTGTCCCAGCCGCCGCTGTCAGAAGGGTAGTGTGGCAGGATGGTGTTTTTTCGGATATGGTATAGGGCTTCAGGGTCTCAGGATTTTTCCAGATTTTGAAGACAACTCTGTCATTCCCGTCGAAGGCACTTCGCCACAGAGTGGTTTGCCGTCATGCGACGGCCGGGAGAAATCAGTAAGCCAAGTGTCGCCCCAATAACGCATTCCTGCACTTTTGACTGAGTGTTTTACACGAAGCAGTGTGGGAGATAGGACAGACAACTCCGGGCCAAAGCTCGATCAGGTTGACGCTCAGAACACTTGAAATTGGTGAATGAGGTGAGGAATGGAGCACAAGTTCTTGGATGATGATTTTCTTCTGGAAAACAAGACGGCGGAACGACTCTACCATGAGGTTGCGCGTGACCTGCCGATCATCGATTATCACTCGCATTTACCCCCTGATCTTATTGCGCAGGATTATCGCTTTCCGAATTTGACCGCGGTTTGGCTTCGGGGTGACCATTACAAGTGGCGAGCGATGCGTGCCAACGGGGTCGACGAGTATTTTTGCACGGGAAACGCCAGCGATTACGAGGTCTTCATGAAGTGGGCGGAAACTGTACCCCGGTTGCTCCGCAACCCCCTTTATCATTGGACGCATATGGAGTTAAAGCGTCCTTTCGGAATTACGGATCGGCTGCTTTGCCCTGAGACAGCGGCCGAAATCTGGGAAATATGCAACGCGAAATTAGCCCAGCCGGAATTCTCTTGTCGCGGGCTTTTGAAGCAATTCAATGTGGTTGTGGTGTGCACCACTGACGACCCCACTGATGATCTTCGGTACCATAGGCAGGTCGCTCAGGATGGTGAGTTTCACGTGCGCGTTCTGCCCACGTTTCGGCCGGATCGAGCGCTTATGGTGGAGGACCCAGACCGGTTCCATCACTGGATTGACAAACTCAGCGAGGTTTCGGGGGTGGAGGTGAAGGACTTCTCCACGCTCATCGAGGCTTTGCGGAAACGGCACGACTACTTCCATCAGCACGGTTGTCGTGTGTCGGACCACGGAATTGAGCAGTTTTACTGCGAAGAAACCACGGAGGGGGATTTAAATCAGATTTTCCGGCAGGTTTACAACGGACGCTCGGTTTCCCAAAACGAGCGGAACAAATTCAAAGCCGCAGTGCTTTACGAGTGCGCCCTCATGGACTATGAGAAAGGCTGGGTACAACAGTTCCACGTCGGGGCCCTGCGCAACAACAATACGAGAATGTTTCAATTGGTCGGGCCAGACACAGGATTTGATGCAATCGCCGACGGAAATGTGGCCCGGTGTATGGTGAGATTTTTCGACCGCCTGGAGATGGAAGGGAAGTTGACTAAGACGATCGTGTACAATCTCAATCCAGCCGTCAACGAGGTGGTGGCAAGCATCCTCGCGTGTTTTCAGGACGGGCGAATCCCCGGAAAAATGCAGTACGGGGCTGCGTGGTGGTTCCTCGATCAGCGGGACGGCATTCTCAAGCAATTGGAGACACTTTCCAATTTTGGCTTGCTCAGTCGGTTTGTCGGCATGTTGACGGACAGTCGATCTTTTCTGTCCTTTGTGCGGCATGAATACTTCCGAAGGATCCTTTGCAATCTCCTGGGCAGCGAGATGGAACGTGGGCTGCTCCCGAATGATTTTGATATGATCGCAGAACTGGTTCGCGACGTTTGCTACCGCAACGCGGTCCAGTACTTCAACTTTCCGGGGGTCACTGGGTCGAAATAGTGGGTTTTTCCCGGGATAAATTGCGGTAACGATGTGAGTATTGCGTCTTTGAAACGTCTATGTTGATCTGACCAGCCGAACCATCTTGAGACAGTTGCAGTGGCACCTTACGGTGTGCCCATCTGTGTTTTGCTGTATCGACAACGAAGAGACGGGAGGTCGGCGTGATGCGCTTGGCACCAATCCATGTGACGCGGCGGTCTGGTGAGTGGATGCTCCTTTTAGGAGGGGCTTTTTGGCTGGCGGTGTTCTCAGTGTTGGGGCTTTCTTCGAAAGCCAGCGCATACAATCCACCGGTGGATTCCGCTTTTGGGGTGACCCTGCGGATCCAGGGGCCATCGGAGATAAGCTATTCACCGGAAGGATTTGAGTGCACACTCGTTGTGCAAAACACGACTGAAAAGCCACTCCGCGGTACGATTCGACTGCGGTCGATTGACGGATGTCAGGCTGATCCGGCAGAGATTGACAATTTGGCTGTCCCGCCTGGAGAAACTGCCCGCCGAAGTTTTCGACTGCGATTTGGACCGCGCATCTACAATGCCCACTATCCCATTCACGCCTACGGTCGATTTGACCTGGGCGGTCAGGAAGTAATGCTCCATCCGATCTTGATTTTCTCGGTCCGCGGGGCTCCGCCAGTGCCGACCGCGACGTGGGATTGGAAGCCATTGGAACTGCCGAATAACACGGCGTTGGCACTTGAAGAGGTGCCCGTTTTTCGGGCAGTTTTTCAGGTATTTGGGCACGACCCAGAGACTATGCCGGTGGGATGGCGTGGATCGCATCCCTCCCATCATGGAACATGCGAGAGGATGATGCGCGAGCTCGGTGGGGCAACGAAACCCGTCATCGGGATTCATCCTCCGTGGTATGAGGGGCAGACGGGCACGGGCATGGTGGAGTTTCCCATCGTGCTGCCAGCGAGCGGCCCAATTCGTTTGTCATTCGCACTAGGAATGACGCCCGAGGGCCAAAGCGATGGGGTTACGTTCCGGGTCCGCGTGGCGGAACTTTCAATACCAGAGGGGGAATTCGGGAAGACTGTGTTCGAGCGTCACACGACGGCCAAAACCTGGGAACAGCATGAGGTGGACCTGTCTGCTTATGCGGGGAAGACGATTCGGCTCCAGCTCGAATCGCATCCCGGTCCTAAGAACAACACGGGCTGGGACTCATCCTTCTGGGCAGAGCCGACGTTGATTGCAGGGGCAACTCCCACGGTGCGAGAAAGTGAGTCGTCGAAACCGGGCACGCCGATCATTCTGGGAACGGTAGGGGTCGGCGGACTTCGGGGGCAGGCTGAGGTGGAACTGGGGCCTCGGGGATTGCTCGATGCGAATGTTCGCTTTCGGTTTGGACAGCGTGTGCTCTCATTCCACGGGTTTGAAGTCACGGTGCTGGGGTCCCGGTTGGACAAGGTCCGATCGGCGACAGCGCTTCTAGGAGTGGAATCCCAGGTGGAGAAGAACTCCGATGGTGGTCAGCGGCTTGTCGCAAGGCATCGCTTTCAGAATGCCGCAGGGACGTTTGACCTTATCGGCGTGGTGGGTACGGAAAAAGGAACTCTGGTCGTGAACTGGCGCCTCGAGAATGTGCCGGCGGCCCGTCCGTGGGTGGATGTGCATCTTGAGGATGTCGCGTTGGGAAGCTGGTCCGACGAGGCATTCCGGGTTTATGCAGGCGCCGGAAATGTCGTGCAAAAACCCCAGAGCTATACCCTCGGGTTTGATGGACATCGCCTTTCCACTTCGTTCGTGGGGCTAGAATTCGATGGCGGACTTTCGATTGTTCAGGGGTGCGATGTTCCGCCAAGCGCATTCCAGGTCAATCCGGCGGCAAGGCACTATTCGCTGCATGTTGCCCATGCATCGAAGATGACGCTCATCCCGGCAACCCGTGTGTGGGACGCCGTCAAGCAATGGCGGGAGGTGAATGGGCTTAAGCCATCGGATGGGGTTCCGGTGCTTGCGGGAAGGTTTGTCTTTGATCTGTGGGGAGGACGCTATCGCGAAAGCGCGGACGCTTTGCAGAAGGCATTCCGCTATGGGCTGACGGATAGTCTGGTGATCTGGCACAACTGGCAGCGTTGGGGGTACGACTACCGTTTGCCCGAGATTTTTCCGCCCAATCCGAGTTTAGGCACCCTCGAAGATATGCAGTATCTGGCCCAAATCTGTCGGCAAGCCGGAGTTCGTTTTGCCCTCCACGACAACTACATCGACTTTTATCCAGATGCCGAAGGGTTTTCTTATTTGGATACCATCGCCTTTCATGCTAATGGTCAACCAGTCAGGGCCTGGTTTAATGAAGGGAGGCAGGCCCAATCCTATCGTTATCGGGCGGATCGCGTGGCACCTTTTCTGCAAGCCAACCTCACTCAAATTGCGGAGCATATCAAGCCCACTGCCTATTTCATCGACGTCTGGAGCAGTATTGACCCCTATGATTACTGGACGGCCGATGGCAAATTCTTCGACAAAGTCTATACTCGCAACACCTGGGGACAGCATTTTGCCTGGATTCGGCAACTCCTGGGGGATCATGCGCCCCAGATTTCTGAGAGCGGTCACGACCAACTGATAGGCTGGCTGGATGGAGCCACCACCAACCATCTTCGCGTGGGGAAACCCATCCCCGGATATTATCAGTGGTCCGTATGGAACTGGGACTGCGAGGACGCTGAACGGGTGCCGTGGTTTGACGCTGCCCACCATGACCGCTTCGTTCTCCACGGAGCCGGATATTCCGGTCGCTATCAGGCCGGCTTGGATGCCCGTCTGCACGGGATTTACAGCGACGATTACATCACGACCGAAGTGTTGACGGGGCACCCTGCGATGGTGGCTCAACCGTTTGGGCAGGACGTTGTGCGCAAATACTGGTTGCTTTCCGCATTAGGTCGGGCATTGGCTCTTGATCGGATCGAAGACGTGGAATTCGTTGATAACAACATCCACCGCATTCATGTGAAGTGGGCTAGTGGAATGGAAACCTGGTGTAACCGGGGCGAATCAGATTGGGAGGTCGCCGGGGTAGTCCTGCCTCAATTTGGTTTTCTCGCCCGGCCCGCTGAGAACTCCCCGGCAGGCCGTGTGGTTAAAGAAGCGGCGATCGCACGGCGAGACGGACTGATTGTAGAATGGGCGATCAGCCCTCAAAGTATCTACGTCAATGCGCGAAAGGATTACATGGGGCCTGAGCCAATCCGCCCGCGGGCCACAAAGTTCGCTCCCAAGGGACAGGAGATCGAGATTTCCGTGGATTGGGCAGCCCGAGTGCCGATCCCAGCAGGCTGGGTCCCGTTCGCCCATTTTTGTGACGAAAAAGGCGACATTATTTTCCAGGGGCAGTTTGAACCTCGCGATCTGAGCGGTATCACAGGCCAGATCAGCACCGTCGTGCGGGCCAGAGTTCCCGCGAGCATTCCGGCCGGGCAAGAGCTGGAATTACGGGTGGGAGTTTACCGCCCGCAGGACGGCCGGCGGCTTTCCCTTGCCGGCCCGGACGACGGCCAGTCGCGGATCCGGTTGGGCAAAATTCGACGGGTTGCTGACAGCCAGGTTTCGTGGATCCCACAGGCCGACGAGCCTGATCGGTTGCTACTCCGGAAGAACGCGGAAGGCCGACCAGTGGACTTCGGGGGAATCGTGACGGCCCAGGGTGTGCGCGTGTCGCCGATTGGGGATGGCGTCCTGGTGGTGCCGTTGCCGCTGGAAGACCAGTCCACTCAATTGACTATTTTCTGGTCGAAGTTGCCGTGGAAAGTGGCACGACCCACGAAAATCGAGTTTCTAGGCATCGACGGAAACGTGGTCCGTACGGAGCCGCTCTCCAGCCAGGAAGAAATCAGGTTGGCGATCCAACCAGGGGAATGGGCGGCCAGGCTGGTTCCCTGATGGCATTAGGAAAACCCACTCCATGTGGCTGGGTCATAATATGTCCATTTTTTAAATCGCTGTTTTTGTCAGAAAGGTTTGTTGAGTGTAATAGACCCAACGCGATCCTGCGAACTTTCCGACTGGTTTATGTGTCCACTAATTTCCGAAGACAGTCTGGGCACTGTGCTGGATGAGCGCGACAGAAAAACTTTATATCATGGGTATTGGTTTTTGCAGTGCTGAATGTGTAAAATAAAGGGAGTGAATTCCACTGGCACGTGAGTTGCACGGCAGTGGATCGAAGATTACCGTCTGGTTATTCGGGTTTGTTGGTCCTTTCTCAATCTCGCGCAGAGGTGGATCATGCGTAAGCTCGTGCGAACGGTGACGACGGTTAAGACGATGGGTGTTGTCGATGTGAAGCGTCACGTCGTGAAGCACGTCGTCGATGTCGTTCGCACGGTGAAGCGTGTGGGACTCTGCGCGCTCTGTTTGTCCCAGGCCATTCTGCGCGCCTCCATTTTTGCGGCAAGGTCCGCGGAGGCCGGATGTTACGCCTGGGCTCTGGCGCCGGCTTGTCAAGGACGCTGGCAGCGTCCGGAGAGCCGGTGGGGTTGGTCGCGTCCACCACAATCGTGACAGAACTCGTTTGAGCACAACAGTTTTCGGTGGACGTGAACCAGCACCCACGGTCCGGTGACGCGGATTGACGTGGAGCAATCCGCCTTTTGCCGGTCGGCTCTCCGATGGGTGACGGTTCCCGTCCGCCTTGCATAAAGGAGGGAACCATGGCCACAGTCCTTGAGCCGCTCGAAATCGAAGGATTAACCAGTTCCGCCGAGTTCGTGGCGGAACTGCCACTGCCCCTTCCCGAGGCGCCGGAATCGCCGATCTGCGCTCTAGTGGAAGCCGCAAAACGGGGAGAAGAGGAAGCCTGGGAGCGCGTCGTCGAGATGTACGGGCAAGTGGTGTACGACACCATCCGGCGCCGCATAAAATCGGACGCCGATGCCGATGAAGTCCGCCAGGAAGTCTTCTTGCAGGCCCTGCGGAAGCTACCCCAACTTAAGGAGCCGCAGGCTTTAGGGAGCTGGTTGCGGAGAATCGCCGATCGGCTGGCGATCAATTACGTCACCCGGCGGCACGCCGCGCCCTCGCTGTCCGAACGAACTTGGGAAGAATCGAGCGACGTCCGGCGGGAACCCTTCGCCGAGGTCACCCGACGCGAGGCCCAGGAGGCAGTTCGGCAGGGACTGGAGCGTTTGGGACCTATGGACCGCGAAGCTCTGTATGCCTTCTACATCGAGGGCAAATCACTCAACGAGATGAGTCAGGAATTTGCCGTTCCACTCGGTACGGTCAAACGAAGACTTCACGTCGCCAGGAAACGTTTGGCCCAACAGTTGGCTGGGTTTCTGGATTGAGATGAGCCGCCCGGTAAAGCCGGAAGAAAGTCATTTCCGGCGGCTGAATACCGCTTAACCAGGGCATGACACGCGCACGCTCACCAAACGTGAATGTCGACCGCCGGAGAACGAAACGCAGAGAAGCCTTCCGTGGCGGCAAGGCAAGTACCGGTCACTGTGAAGTGACGGTACATGGTCACCCGCCACGGGAAGGCCTGTTTATTTCTTCTGCATGGACTCACTGCGCAACGGGTTCGGTGACCGGTTTCTCACCGAGCTGGCACTTAAACCCAGCGGCATACGCTTCGTAAATGGCGGCAATTTCCTCGGCATTTCTGGTGCCCCTGTGAACCCAAAGCCGATAGGGGAGGTGAACGGTTTCCGGAGGTTCAAGGGTGCGGCTGTGAACTCCCGGCCAGCCCACACAGAGGGGGCCATAGTGCCGGGTCAGCCACGTCGGCGGATAGTCAGGATGGGTGGGGGCGATCATAATCGTCGCGCCGCTCAACTGGTCGGTTTCGCCAAAGCGACTGGTGAAGTCCGCCCACGGTAGACGGGTTTCATAAAGATCGTCCTTCGTGAGACCGTCCGGAACCGTGATCCGCGCTTCTTTCTCGGAAGGAGGACGAAACCGTACCGTGAGCCCCCCATAGCTTTTTCCCTCCGCTCCCCAGAGCGTGATCGGCACGTGGGGTTGGAGGAACAAATCGACGTCGATGACGCGATCCTCCTTTCCCCGGGCGTACACGGTGAACCATACTCGCTCCGTGACCATGGTTTGGCCATTGAGGTCCCACGCGTTTTCCACACCCAGCACCGCCACCCCGGGGCGCGTTTCCTGGCACAGCCAACGGACAAAACGTTGCCGCAGGGCCCCGCGATCTTCCCACAGACTGAACTCCTCCCCGCCAATGACCACGTGCGGCCAGGTCCAAAAAATCCCGTGATGATGATAGTGGTCCCGGGGAAAATCGTCGGTCAGAACTTCGCCATCCAGTCCCCAAACTGGGTGAACGTAACAGGCTCGCGTTCGCCGAGGGTCTTTTTCAGGGACGTTCGGATTCGTGATCGGGCCAAAATTGTAGGAGAAAACTGGTGACTCACCCTCATAAAGCGTCACCGTGGTATCGGATGTCTCCTTGAAACGAAACTCAGACGCTGCGGGCGGTTCTCCAGTGTTCTTCCCTTCCTCTTGGACAACCCATCGCAAAAGGCCATCCGTTGACGGAAACTGACCGTCACGCACAATGAGGTAGCCACCCTGTTGAGATTCCCCGGTCTTGTCCGGACCACTGGCCAGTATGGCAGAAAGGCGCCGAGTGCCCTCCTCTTGCTTTACCATAATGCCCTTGTGTGAGTCCAACGCACACCCTTCCGGCAGGCGAACCCGGAGGGGTTGCCGGAGCGCCGCCGCTGGCGTGGTCAGCCAGAGCTTTCCCGTGGGAGCACCGGCCCAGGTCACGGGCAACCCTCCAAAAAAGACCGGCAGCGCCACCAGCAGTACAGGCAACGAGAAGTACGCCCGTCTAGCGCAGTTACCCAAAGTATGACGCAAAAAAGTTCCTAACCGTTTCCCCATGATGCCATCCCCAATTGCCGGTGAAACGCGCAAAAATCCCGTTGCAGCCGTATCTTCGACTGATAGGCGTATCATGACAGCAAGCGGCGCGAATTGCAATCAGCCGTCCCCGTTGAGCCATCTTCATTTTTGCAAAACCTGTGACATGCCGCGAGCGCAAAGTGCTGGCGGGGCAACTCATGAATTGCTCCTACCAAAACACCATCGATTTGCCACGCGCCGTGTTTTGCCCAGGGCGATTCATGAATCGCCCCTACCGTTGAACCCTTGTCGTGCCCACAGAATGAAATGGGGCATCAAGGGCCGAAAACACGGACCTGACAAGCAGGTCCCTCCGAACACGGACGTGACAAGCAGGTCCCTTCAAATAGGGACGTCAAAAGCAGGTCCCACCGAGGCAGGTCCCGCCGAGAAAGATTTTGCGAAGGTCGGAGGGGCACGCTTGTCGTGCCCGGTGAATGGGAATGAATTATCGAACGTAGAACAACGGACCCGAATGGATTATCGAACGTAGAACAACGGACCCGAATGGATTATCGAACGTAGAACAACGGACCTGACAAGCAGGTCCCTCCGAATATGGGCGTGACAAGCACATCCCATTGGGCTGAAGCTTGCTCTTGGTTGTCCAAGACCGTGCCGCTTTCCAGCAGCATAAAAGTGGGCATGATTCAAGCCATTCCCGTTGCCACGCCGATCGATGTCGTTGGCAAATCCACTGAACGCAGTCGCCACCATGTCCGGCGTCTCGCCGATTTCCCAGTCCTCGAAGCAGTCCATCCGCCATCAAAGGGCCGTCTTTCGTCGCGCCAGCGTGGGTAGGTCAGCGTCGTCAGCTTCCATCGATTGGGCCGTAATCGACGTGAAGCACTGGGTTGCCTCGGGCGTCAAGAATCGCGATTTCAGAGCGATCCCATAATTCTGCCAGGAAAGGGAGGAAGTTGTGTAATAACTCTGGGGGTAGCAGACATACAGATAGCGTTTGGCCCGGGTGACCGCCACATAAAACAAACGGCGTTCCTCTTCGATCGACTCAGGCGAGCCTGTCGCCATATCGGATGGAATGTTTCCGTCCGTGGCATTGATGATGAACACCACGTCCCATTCAAGCCCCTTTGCCGAATGGATGGTACTGAGGACGAGGTAGTCATCGTTCAAATCCGGGTTAGCTGCGAAATCCTGCGTGGAATTCGGGGGATCCAGGGCAATCTGCGCTAGAAAAGTTTGTCGGTCTTTGAATCGGCTTGCGATCTGTTCCAACTGTTCCAAATCCTTGGCTCGCGAGATCGGATTATCGTAAAGCACAGGGAGCAATGGCTCATAGAACACCCGAATTTGATGGAGCTGGGCCGGGAGCGTGGCTTTTCCCTCAGCCAGGTGGAGCATCAATTGGACGAACTGTGGCCAGATGTCGGCTGCCGTGGGGCTTGGAGTGATTTCCTGCCACGGGTCAAAATGCCCGCCGTTTACAGAGCAAGCTGCGAGAAGTTTTCTCGCTTTGGCCGGACCGATCCCCGGCAAAAGACAGAGCACCCGCATCCCGGCCACCAGGTCGCGTGGATTCTCCGCCAGCCGCAGGAAGGCGAGCGCGTCTTTTATATGGGCGGCCTCCAGAAACTTAAGCCCACCGTATTTGTGGTAGGGGATGCCCCGTCGCGTCAGTTCGGCTTCCAGTGGCAAACTGTGGTGCGATGCCCGGAACAGCACGGCCTGATGTCTAAGCAGCGTCCCCTGGTTGTGATGCTCCAGAATACGCCGAATGACGAACTGAGCCTGCTCGTATTCATCGAGGGCGGCGACCAACCAGGGTTTCTCGCCCGTTTTCTTCTCGGACCAGAGATTCTTTGTGAATTTCTCCTTGGCAGGCCGGATGATAGCATTCGCCGCCGTCAGTATTGGCATCGTGCTTCGATAATTCTGCTCCAGGGTGACAATCCGCGCGTTGGGATACTGCTTGGGAAATTCCAGGATGTTCTTGATAGATGCGCCCCGAAACGAGTAAATGGCCTGTGCGTCATCACCCACCACAGTCACGCCGTCGCCTGTCGGAGCCAGCCGATAGAGGATGTTGGCCTGGATGATGTTCGTATCCTGATATTCATCCACAAGAATTGCCCGAAAACGTTTGCGGATTTCGCTGCCGACCGATTCCTTGTTGAGGAGTTCGAGCCACGCGAGGAGGAGATCGTCATAGTCTAGGGTGGCCGACTCCTTCTTTCTGGCTGTGTATTCGCGAAACAGCCGATCAAGTTCATCATGCCACTCTTTGCACCATGGGAAGAACTCGGCGAGAACCTGGCGTAAGGGAAGACACGTATTCACCATGCGGCTGTAGATATCGGCGCAGGTTCCCTTCTTGGGAAAGCGTCGGTCTGTCGTGGCCAGCTTCAAGTCGGTTCGAATGACATTAATAAAATCTTCGGCGTCAGATCGATCCAGGACAGTGAAACCGGGCGGCAACCGCAGTTCTTCCCCGAACATCCGCAGAAACCGCAGGCCGATGGCATGAAACGTGCCCCCCCAGATTCTCGTGGCAAGATTTCCTGGAAGTTGTGTTCCCGACAGTCTGGAGAGAATAGTTTCGACGCGTCGGACCATCTCTTCGGCGGCCCGTCTTGTGAATGTCAGGAGCATGATTGTGTGAGGCGGGACGTTGTGCGCCACCAGCCATGCGACGCGATGCACGATGGTGGCCGTCTTCCCTGTTCCCGCCCCAGCCACGATGAGCAGCGGATCCGTCCCGTGGGTCACAGCCTCCTGCTGCTGGGGATTGAGGGGCTTCAGGATAAGATCCTCAAGTGAACTCACGGACATGGCTCTCCTCCGTGAACTTTGAAACGCACCTATGCCGACGTTACAGGGAGAAGGAAGACGGATCCTCCACCACAGCATCCGCTCGGGCCGCCCTGAACTCAGTATAATGATTATACAAAAGTTTGACGTTCACGAGAGCATAAACTGGGTAGGATAGATAACATTCCCGTTTTCCTCACAATCGAAACGACCTGCGACGAAACTGCAGCGGCCCTGGTCACGGATCAGTTGGAGGTGCTTGCCTCCGTCGTGGCCTCGCAGGATAAGCTCCACCAACAATACGGGGGCGTGGTTCCCGAAATTGCCTCTCGTGCCCATGTGGAGCGAATTCTCCCAGTGATCCACGAGACCGTGCAGAGGGCGGGAATCAGTCTGGCCGACATTGACGCGGTGGCCGTTGCTTACACCCCCGGCCTGGCAGGCTCCCTGCTTGTTGGGGTTACCGCTGCCAAAACCCTGGCGTTGGCTCTGGGAAAGCCTCTTATTGGAATCAATCACCTCCAGGCCCACATCTATGCATGTCGAATGGCTGCTGGGAGGGACGTGTTTCCCTGTGTGGGACTGGTGATCAGCGGGGGCCATACATGCCTCTACCGTTGCCGGGATCCGCTGGATTTCGAGCTGCTGGGAACGACCATTGACGATGCAGCGGGTGAAGCCTTTGACAAAGTGGCGGTCATGCTGGGGTTACCCTACCCGGGTGGCCCGTCCATCCAGAAGGCGGCAGAAAAAGGACATCCCCACAAATATGCCTTCCCAAGGGCGCTGCTCGACGATCCTAATACACTCGACTTCAGTTTCAGCGGATTGAAAACCGCCGTCCGATACGCCATTACAGGGCCGGGACGGCATGATCCTTCGCAGGTCAAACTTTCGGACCAGGAGGTGGCAGACCTGGCGGCCTCATTTCAGGAAGCGGTGGTGGATTGCCTAGTGGGCAAAAGTTTTCGCGCCCTGGAAATAACCGGCTTCCACAGATTGTGCGTGGGTGGGGGTGTGGCTGCCAACACGCGGCTGCGAACGCGATTGGAGGAAGAAGCGGCACGGAGGAATGTGGACCTGGTGATCGCTCCCCTCAAACTCTGTACGGATAACGCTGTGATGGGAGCGATCGCTGTGGAAAAATGGAAGGCCGGTGTCTTCGACGATCTTTATTTGGACGCCGAACCGGGGGTCGTTCGCAGATCATCCGCCCTGGTTCACGGGTGAGAGATCGAGTCACCCTTGGGATGGAAAGGCCACTCGCGCGCAACGTCAGCGGCTCACCTCACGTGGCGAGCTACAATGTTCGCCGGGCTCCCACCGAGAGGTCTTAACCTTTACTCGCGGACGATGTAATCAATCACAAGTACCTTGTCGAGATACTGACCCACCATTTTGGCGAACGCCTGATGCTCGGGATGGGGCAAATAGGCGTCGCGATCTTTTTCACTCTTGAAAGTCAAAATGAAGCAATGAGTGAATCCCTGCGAGAGATTTTCCGTGCTGCAATCCGTACCCCACTCAAACCCGGCGATCTGCGGGATCTTCTTCGGCAGCGTGGCGAAGGCCTTTTCAACTTTCTCAATGTCAGCCTTCGACGTTCCCTCTTTGAATTTAAACAATACGACATGCCGTAGCTGTCCGGCATGGGAATATTTTTCCTCGGAGATCGCGGAAGATTTCCACACTGTCAGAGCGCTCAACAGAATGGCCACAAGAACCAACCCAACAGTGAGCCGTTTCATGGTTTCCTCCTTTTCTTAAGAACCTGTTCAAAAGTGTGCAACGGATCTGGTTCCGAACTTATTAATGGCCTGATCTGTTTCGTTTTATAATTGTGCAACAATTCATTTCATCGTGCGAGTATAGCTATTTATTCCGCTTGGGAAGGAGCTTGCTGAGTTCGACCATGACCTGTGCATACTGCGGATCGTTGGCGAGATTCCGCATCTCTTGGGGATCGGCCTCATGGTCGTACAGTTCCTTCCCCTGATTTCCGTCATCCCATTCCGTGTAGCGCCAACGGGCAGTGCGGACTGTATATCCAAAGACGATTTGCTTTTGCACGGTGCGCGTGACCTGGGTGATCGCGGCCTGTTTTCCGGGAATATCGGGATTGTTGAGAATGGAAACCAGGCTTGTGCCATCGAGGTTGGCCGGTGGTTGGAAGCCACAAAGTTCAGCCAGGGTTGGATAAAGGTCCACCATCTCGACAATCGCCCGGGTAGACTTACCAGCATGTTTCGTGCCGGGGACTGCAATCAACAGGGGCACGCGCGTGGATTCCTCGAACAGGGTGCGCTTCTGCCACAGGCCGTGTTCGTGCATGTGGTACCCGTGATCGCTTGTCATGACAATAATCGTATTATCCCGCAAGTGGAGCCGTTCCACAGCATCTAAAACGCGACCGAGCTGGGCGTCCATGAAGGTGATCGCCGCGTAATAGGCCTGGATTGCCTGCTTCTTCAGATTCTCATCCATCGCCGCTTCTTCTTTTTTCAATGTAACGGCAAGTTTGGGAATAGTGTCGAAGTAACCGGGCGGGATACTGGGCACAATAATCTTATCGAGAGGATAAAGATCGAAATATTTCCGTGGAGCGACATAGGGAGTATGGGGCCGATAAAATCCGACTGCTAAAAAGAATCGCTCATTCTGATGCTTTTCGAGTAGTTTGATGGCCTCCGTGGCACCGATGCCGTCTGTTTGTTCCTCATCCGTGCCGTCGGCAGCAAGCCAGCTCAGTGTGCCGCCGAATTGTCCAGGAATAAGACTGAATATTTTTGCCTCTTCGTCTTTGTCTCGCCCCCGCGGATTGACCACCAGGTCCCAGGATTGAGGATCATCAAGGCCACTTGTACCGATCTGCGTCGGTACGCCGTAATGGAAAATCTTGCCGACCCGGGCGGTGAAATACCCCTTTCTGCGGAAAAACTCCGGAAGGGTCACGCATTCCGGAATATTCTCGCGAAAATGAACGCTGTTGTCATAAACACGCGTGCGATCAGGTCGCATGCCTGTTAAGAACGATGCTCGGCTGGGATTGCAAAGCGGGAACTGACAGTAAGCACGCTCGAATCGCAAACCCCAGCGAGCCACTCGATCCACGTTGGGTGATTTGACAAGCTGATGACCGTACGTCGCCAGGTTCGTATTGAGGTCATCGGAGATAATAAACAGAACGTTATATCGCCCGGACTGAGCAGCCTCGCCTGCCTGCATGAGGGCGTACGGGCCACACAGTGCCAGAATCAGGCTTAACATGCAAGTGAAACCTGAGTAACGCATCGCCTCCTCCTTTTTAATCGTGTAAGTGATACCGTTACGGTGGCACTCTTTCCAATCGCCGACTTTAATCATTGGGAGCGGGGGTCAGTGGCCACTGTTTTTCGAGGACCAGCCGAGCTTTTGACCTCGTCAGGTGGTTCCCAGTGTTGAGCTTCTATCACATGCTCATCCTCAAATCGCAGTGTTTTCGGGTCTGTCCGGTTGTAACGATATGGCGGTACCCCGGGTTGGCAGACGAGTGTATTCCGGCGCAAGGTGACCTCGAGAGCTTTATGGAATCGAATCGGGCTGCGCCCAACATTGTAAATGGTTTGTCCCTCGACAAGAATGTCACTGCTTCCTTCATCCATAAAGATGCCGTTACTCTCCGCACCATCCTCGTTGGGGGGAATATCATGGATTAAATTATTGATAAGCCGGGTTCCCGGCTGCCGTCCGAGAGTATAAATCCCTCCACCGTCGTGAAGAATGAGCATGCAGTGATGAATATGATTCGCGCGAATAATGTGATCGCGGCAGCCGGTCGGCTGATCATTCCAGCTCCAACCCACCGATATTCCCGTGTAAGGTAGCTCAGCCACCTCGTTATGCTCGATAACATTTCCGGCAGAAATGCCGATCCAGATGCCAACGGCCTCAAGGAATTGCACGCCACATTCGCGCACGACGGAATCTTCAACATGGATGCCGTAGGTGCATCCGGTGTTAAAGGGTGAAGTCCATTTGGGTGAGGCATCCTTGAGCGGGCGAGTGATTGTTTCCCCAATATTGAGACCATTGCCCGATATATCCTGAAAAACGCACCGGCGAACAATCCCGTGGCAGCACTCACGGCGAAACCACAGACCGGAACCGCCCAGATGGCGAAACGAACAATCGACGAATTCGCAACTGTCAGCCAGGTCCAGAGTAACGGCCGCCGGCATCATTTCTCGAGCCCCTGACTGAGGATCCCGGCGTGGCTCATAGATGGTTGCCTGACCGGCCGCGTAGCCAGCATCTGGCAGATCGAAACGGCAGTGTTCGAAGGCGATTCCCTTCCAGTGAACATTCCGTACCAGTGTGCCGCTCGAAACGTCACCCGTAATGTGTACAAGCGTTTCCAAAACTGGTACAACTGCCTCGATGGTCTCCCGAGTCTCACCAGGCCGGGGGAGATACATGATCACGCCTTTTTCCGTGTCAAGCCGCCACTCACCCGCTTGATCGAGCATACGCTCGCCGTTTTCGAGGAAATAACGGGCGTGCGGCCAGTGACCAATCTCGTAATGAGGTGCCGAGCAACCGACCCTCTGGGCAAAAACAACCTGTAAAGTTTGAGGATCAAACGACAGAATCCTGACGCGGGAAGTGGACCAGTCATGGAGATAGACGAATTCACTGCCCGCGATATTGCCATCAAACGCCCATGCATCTTCGGGACGAATGAACAAACTCGTCCTTTTGTCGGGGCCTGGCCGATCGATCCGGAAAAAACCGCGGTTCGGAGTTCGCGCACGAACCGCCCTGCGCCCATTGACAAAGAGCTCCCTTGTCAAAAGAGGTTGGTTGTTGACGGAGGGAATGGCCACTTCCCAGTGTTGAGCCACTTGTTTCCAGCCAGTGAGAAGCCGACCTCCGCTCAAGATCACTTTACCGGGATTTTCTGCGATAAAGCGGAGATGGCCAGGTCCGGGATTTTCAGCGGATGTAATAATAAGGGGACGGTCTAAACGATAGACGCCGTCATGAAGCACTATTTGGATATCAATGTTCGGGCCTCTCTCTCTGCGAATGGTTTGCACAAGTTCAATCGCCCGCTGCAGTGATGCGATGGGTTGCTCAACAGCACCCAGTGATGAATCGCGCCCACGGGGCGAGACGTGGATTTCAACCACGCTATTGGAGGCCTGGACGATGCCAACGACCAGAGCCTGCAGAATTGCGAGTGACATGCACGCCCAGGAATGGAACCTCGGTGATCGAGCAATAATCGCAGTATATTTCCTTGCCGGGATCATTTTGGTCCTCTATCACTCAACTAAGCGACTGTCGATGGTGAACGAGTTTAATGTTTTACGGATGAATTCCTTTTATAATGGGTAAGCCACCACTGGTAGGTGTCGTTCACGGTTATTTCAAGGGGGGTTTCCGGTTTCCAGCCGGTCGTCTGAGCAAGCTTGTCAATTCGTGCGATCGGATCATACTTAAGACCGGGGCGTATTTCAATCACCGGCCGAGCAGGATCGGCCAGCCCCTGAAGAATTCGAAAAACCTCGCCACTGGTGCGGGGAACCCCGGAGCCCACCAGATAAATCTCGCCCGGCTGGCCCCTCTCAGCCAGGAGACGGTACGCGCGAACCACATCGCGGACGTCACAAAGATCGATTACTGCCTGAAGCGTGTGAATCTTAACAGGCGAGTCTCCTCGCGCGAACTGGGCAGCCCAGGCGGGTAACATCATTTTTTCCGATTGACCAGGCCCCGTATGCGGAAATGCCCGCGCGATGATCACAGGTAGCTTCTGGCTGTGATATGCTTCCAGCAGGATTTCTTCGGCCGCAAGCTTTGTTTGCCCATAGGGGTTACGGGGCTGCACAGGATAAGTTTCATCAACAAAGGTGATTCCGTCCTGCGGCACGCAATAAACGTGACTGGTGCTGGCAAAAATGACTCGGGGCACTTCTGAAAGACAAAGGGCAAGCTCTACAAGCCGGCGTGTTCCTTCGACGTTGACTGCCCACGCGAGATCGGTCGGCTCGCTGTTCCCGCACATTTCCGGCACCGAAATCGCCGCAAGGTGGTAAATCACAGTTGGGCGAAAAGTTACCAGAAAATCAACGACATCACGTGGAGGGCCGCTGGAATTCGCAAGGTCCCAAATCAGCAGGTTTCTTGATTCAGGAAGTTGACCCCACAAGGCCGAGCTTTCTGGCCATGTGTTGGCGATGCCTGCGACTTCATCGCCCTGACACGTCAGGTACTGACACAAGTGCCGCCCGACAAACCCCGTAATTCCTGTGATTAGAGCACGCTCGGCCATCCTTTGTTCCCACATTTGCCCACCGTATCATCGTCGCTGACAGAACAACCATGAGTGTACGTAGGGGGGAGAAGGTGGACAAGCGTCAGGCGAACCCCACCGGGAAAAGAGAAGGCCAGAAGTCGGTCTGTGATGGTGGGCTTCAATCGAAGGCCAATCCGCGTCTGGTTTCTCCACCGATCGTAAATTCGCCTCGCCGGTGAGCCTGATTAAGATCACGGCCGATCGTGTTGGCCAATCTCATTCTTGCGATGGTTGTTCAACCATGTGTGAAAGGTTATTCGCGGTTGTCGGCAGAGTTTCCCGGTTCGGCGGGGATCCGCTTGACTGCCACCACGGTGTCCCCTTCGTCCAGTGTCATCAAACGGACGCCCTTTGTGTTCCGACCGACGAGCCGAATCTCGCTGACCCGCAACCTCTGCGTCTTGCCCTTGGCCGTCATCATGAGAATCTCGTCGTCCTCATGAACGACGGCCACTCCCACGACGGGGCCGTTTCGGGCGTCCGTCTTGATGTCGCGAATCCCCTTGCCGCCGCGGCGTTGCGTCCGGTAATAGAACTGAGAGCCGACCTCTCCCTCCTCGGCTTCCTCGCTTTCGTCTGCTTCTGGCTCTTCGACGGAGGTTTCTTCCTCCGGTACTTCCTCGTCCGACGCAGTTGCTTCCGTTTCGTCCTCGGGCTTCTCTATTTCCTCGTCAGCGACAGGGCCCGCGGTGCTCGCTCCAATGGGAGTGCGTTTGCCGTAACCGTGGGCACACACTGTGAGCAGGCATGCATCCGGCTCAGCAACCACGAGACCGACCACCCGATCATCCCCAATGAGTGAAATCCCTTTTACGCCCGCCGCGGCTCGACCCATAGGACGGACGTCCGATTCGCGAAACCGGATGGCCATACCTTTTTCGGTAGCCAGGAGCACTTCGTCCCCCTTTTTGGTGACCACAGCTCCGACAAGCTCATCGCCTTCACGCAGTTTGATGGCGATAATCCCGCCGCGAACGGGCCTGCCGTAGGCTGAGAGTGCCGTCTTTTTGACGAGTCCACGGGCTGTTGCAAAAAGAAGGTAATGATCGGGGAGTGAAAAATCTCGCACAGGCCGGCACGCCGCTACCTTTTCGTCCGGCTGCAAGCTGAGGAGGTTGACGATGGCACGTCCCTTGGCATCGCGAGGGAGCTCCGGAAGTTCGTAAACTTTTCGCCAGTGCACGCGACCAAGATTTGTAAAAAACAAAAGATAGTCGTGGGTTCCGGCAAGGAATACGTGCTCGATGGGATCTTCGTCATCCACCCGGGCCCCCTTCAAACCCTTCCCGCCCCTCCGCTGTGCCCGATAAGCTGACACGGGGGTCCGCTTGATATATCCCGCGGAACTGATGGACACGACCATCATCTCGTCGGGAATCAGTTCTTCAATATTAAAAGCCCCCACCTCTTGATCGGAAATTTCCGTGCGGCGCGGATCCCCATACTTATCCTTGATTTCCGTCAATTCCTGTTTAATTATTTCGAGAATATTCTTTTCATCGGAGAGGATTCGATTGTATTCCTTGATATTCTCCAGTAGATTGCGGTGTTCCGAGACGAGCTTTTCCTGCTCAAGATTGACGAGATGGCCCAGCGTCATCCGCAGGATGGCGTCCGCCTGAACAGGAGTAAGGAAGTACTCCTCGGCGATGCCACGCTCTTTCTGGAATTGAGCAAACCCCTCTTCACCCAATGCTCGGGCAAGCATTGCCGCAGGACAGGGGATCGCCATCAGGCGTTCCTTCGCCTGGGCCTGGGTCTCTGAGGTGCGAATGACGCGAATCACTTCATCGATATTGGCGAGAGCCAGCAGGAGCCCCTCGACGGTGTGTTTCCGCTGGCGGGCCTTGGAGAGCAGGTGTTGCGTCTTGCGACGGATGACCGTCACACGGTGCCGCACGAACTCCTGGAGAAGCTCCTTGAAATTGAGCAGGCGGGGCTTGCCGTCCACGAGGGCCAGCAGATTGATGGAATATGTCTGCTGTAGAGGAGAATATTCATAGAGTTGATTGAGTACGATTTCCGGATCAGCCTCGCGCTTCAATTCCAGAACGATGCGAACGGGTTCTTTCAGGTCACTCTCGTTGCGGATGTTCGCGATTCCAGGTATCTTGCCCTCGGTAACAAGCTCGGCGATCCGTTCTTCAATTTTATCGCGCTGCTGCTGAAAAGGAATTTCTTTAATAATAATGCGATAACGATTATCGCGATATTCTTCAATAACAGCCCGTGCGCGAATAACGATCGTCCCGTGGCCTGTCAAATAACCCTGGCGGATACCCCGGCGACCACAGATAATGCCACCAGTTGGGAAATCGGGTCCGGGGACGATTTCCATCAGTTCGTCGATGGTGATCTCGGGATCATCAATTAGCGCGATGAGAGCATCGCAGATCTCGGTAAGATTGTGAGGGGGGATCTCGGTCGACATCCCCACTGCAATTCCGGTCGCCCCGTTCACAAGGAGATTGGGGAACTTGGACGGAAGAACGGTAGGCTCGAGGCGCCGCTCGTCGTATGTGGGGACGAAATCGACCGTGTCCAGGTCCAAATCTTCCAGCATCATCGCCGCGTAAGGCGACAGCCGGGCCTCTGTATAACGCATGGCGGCTGGCGGAAGACCGGCGATTGATCCGAAATTCCCCTGCTTGTCAATAAGGACGTAGCGCATATTCCATTCCTGCGCCATCCGGACAAGCGTCGGGTAGATGACACTCTCGCCGTGGGGATGGTAGTTTCCGCTCGTGTCACCGCAGATCTTCGCGCATTTGACCCTCGCGGCACCAGGCGTCAGGTTCAGGTCATTCATTGCCACCAGGATGCGACGCTGCGAGGGTTTGAGACCGTCGCGGACGTCGGGCAACGCCCGGCTAACGATAACACTCATCGCATAGGTGAGGTAGCTCGACTTAAGCTCGTCCTCGATAGGAAGAGGAATCAGGCGGCTACCGTCACCGTTACCGCCGGCTGCACTGCCTTGGCTGGCTTGGCCAGTGTTTTCCGCTTCGGGAAGATCCGTTGCGTCGGACATAATGACCCGTATCCGTAGGTGTCAGGTGGGAAAACTTTACGAATGAGCGTTTCTGGCTGTTATTCCACAAAAAACCGTCGATTGGGCCGGTCCTTCATCCTCCACTGCAGGGAAGAATGATGCCTCTGGCGCTGGTGGGCCCGGCTTTCGGGTTCCGCCGCAGAAGCATTCAAAACCTTCAGTGTACCAGATTGACAAACCGCTGGCAATGACGCCTCAATTCCGAACGCAATACCTAACTTATTGGCACAAAAATACTTGCGTGGCATTCTTTTCGCTTGCAGTGGACCGGGACTTGCCATGCCACCCGGTTGCGAGGATACTTAAGAAACACAAAAAAGAGCGTTGCGACCGTGGGTCTATCACGCCAGCGGAGACAGCCGGAATTGCCTCGGATGCGAGGTTTGAAACCGTTGCAACCAAATGTGGTGATCACCGCTGGCAGCGCATGGTAGTCCACACTCGGAAAAGAATCGGCCGGAGTGGCGGAATGGCAGACGCGCTGGACTCAAAATCCAGTGGCCTTCGGGCCGTGTGGGTTCAACTCCCACCTCCGGTACTTGAGCTTCGGGAGGTTTGGTATTTTCTCTGACCCGTTCCGGCGACACGCGACGGTTGTGCAGAATGTGTCCCTTGGGAATAGACGGCGCATCGTCGCCCACCGAGGAAGCTTGCTTTTCCCTTTTTGGTTCCACCTGTGCCTTTTCGTGTGGCTAGTCTCTGGCGAAAGGTTTTCCCGGGCACTTCCCGGCAACTCTAAGCTGAAGGACGCTTCGCGCAGGGTTAGCGTGCCTTGATGATTGATAATCTCTCCGGCCCCTGAAGAATACCGCGGCCTCGTCACGGTTGACAAAGAATGTCTTGCGGTGTTGTCGGTACGCTCTCTTTCCGCTTGGATTTTGCCCAATTCTTGCAGCTATGGGGCACGCTTCCAACGTTTCAAGAGCAATGTAACCAAGTGTAAATCTGCGTTGGGGGACAAAATCCATAGTCTGCCCTGGAGGGCCACGCGCCGTCGTGGCCGCGGAGCATAATGGATAATCAACTAGCAGTTCGGCGGACGCGACGGCGCGCGTCCCTTCACTTTTGATGTTGTATCGCTACCCATTGTGCAGGGTTACACCCTGCCGTGGCTACGTCAAACCACAAAAAACTCGGTAAACCTGGTCTTTCGGTCTCTTGACACAGTACACCAGCATGTCCACGATACAGTGACCTTTCCAGGACAGTTGGTGATTTGACTTTCCGGAGGGTAACGCCGGAATGCACGTCCTGGAGATGTGGTGTCGTTCAGCGATGATGGATTCCCTTTCGGCGGAAGGTTGACCGGCATGAATGTTAAAGGGATGACATGTTTGTTGGGGAAGGCGTTACTCTTGGTTGGCTGCCTGATTGCGCGGGGTTCAGGCGGTGGGATGGCGTTTGCGTCGGACCCGCTCGTCTTGTGGTACAACCGGCCGGCGGAGAATTGGACAGAGGCCTTGCCGATTGGCAATGGCCGTTTGGGGGCGATGGTTTTCGGTAAGACCGACTTTGAACGGATCCAGATCAACGAGGATACGATTTGGGCAGGGTCGCCCCACGACTACTCTCATCCCGGAGCCGCCCAATATCTACCGGAGATTCGACGCCTGTTGTTCGAAGGAAAACAAGCGGAGGCCACCGCCCTTGCAGCGGAACACTTCATGAGCATTCCTCTGCGGCAGATGCCGTACCAACCTTGCTGCGACCTTTACCTCGATTTCGGTGAAAACCCAAAGGTCTCGTCCTATCGTCGGGAACTGGACCTCTCGTCGGCAACGGCCGTTACGACTTACCGGGTTGAGGAGATTACGTACAAACGGACGGTCTTCGCCAGTTATCCGGACCAAGTCATCGTTGTGCATATTACCGCCGATAAGCCTGGTTCGGTCAGTCTTAAGGCGTTTCTCAAAACACCCCATGCCGAGCACACGATCCAGACGGTCTCAAATGCAATCATCCTCCGCGGAAAGGTGGCAGATTACATCGACAAGCGGACCAAGGAAGCGATGGCAAGCGTTATCCGTTTTGAGGTCCGTGCCCTCGTGCAACCGGAAGGCGGCTCTCTTGTGGGGCGGGACGAGGCCCTCCACGTCTCTGCGGCCAATGCTGTGACGATCCTGCTTACGGCAGCCACCAATTACCGGGACTTTGAAGACGTCGGTGCCGACCCTTCGGCGCGTTGTGCCGAAATCCTCGAGAAGGCCAGATCAAGGTCATACGACGAGTTGTTGGCTCGACATACGGAAGACTACCGAAGCCTTTTCGATCGCGTGCAGTTTACCTTGCCAGTCACGGAGGGGGCCCAACAACCGACGGACCTGCGTATCCGCAATTTCGACAAGCAAGACGATCCACAGCTTTGCGTTCTCTATTTTCAATTTGGGAGGTACCTGCTGATCTCCAGTAGCCGTCCCGGTACCCAAGCGGCCAACTTACAAGGGATTTGGAACGAAAGTCTCTCACCGCCTTGGGAATCGAAATACACGACCAACATCAACGTGGAAATGAATTACTGGCCCGCTGAGGTCTGTAACCTGTCGGAATGCGCGGAACCACTGTTTGATGCAATTGAGGAGATAGCCGTTTCTGGTGCCCGCACTGCCAAGGTGCATTATGACGCCCCGGGATGGGTCCTACACCACAATTTCGATCTTTGGCGGGGAACGGCCCCGATTAATGCGGCGAATCATGGCATCTGGCCAACCGGGGGTGCCTGGTTATGCCAACATCTTTGGTGGCACTACGAGTACACCCAAGACCGAGATTTTCTGGCCAAGCGTGCTTATCCCCTTATGAAGGGTGCGTGCCAGTTTTTCATGCACTACCTAATGGAAGACCCACGTTCACCGCAGCGGTGGCTTATCTCCGGACCATCCAACTCACCCGAGCAAGGTGGACTGGTCATGGGACCGACCATGGACCATCAGATCATCCGCTATTTGTTCGCCACGACGGCCAAGGCGGCTGAAATCCTCGGCGTGGATGCGGACTTCCGCAAACAACTTTTGGAACTCCATGCCCGGATTGCGCCGAACCAAGTCGGGAAATTTGGCCAACTGCAAGAATGGCTGGAAGACAAGGACGACCCAAATAATAAGCATCGGCATCTGTCGCACCTTTGGGGGCTTTTCCCCGGTGAAGAGATCACGTTGCGCGGCTCGCCTGAGTTGTGTCGCGCAGCACGGCAATCGCTCGAGTTCCGCGGGGATGGCGGAACAGGTTGGAGTAAGGCGTGGAAAATCAGCCTATGGGCGCGATTGGCCGAGGGTAACCGGGCCTACGAGCTCTTGGGCGAGTTGATTTCGCAAAGCACATTGCCGAACATGTTTGACAATTGTCCTCCCTTCCAAATCGACGGAAACTTCGGTGGAACGGCGGGCATTGCCGAGATGCTTTTGCAGACTCATGGCGGAGAGATTAGCCTCTTGCCTGCTTTGCCAATGGCCTGGGAGACCGGTAGCATCGAGGGACTGCGTGCTCGGGGAAAGGTGGGCGTTTCCATCCGCTGGGACAAAACATCCCTAGAAGCTCGCCTTACGCCCGAGATTCCGCAAGTGATACGCCTCCGCATCCCAGAAAAGTTTACCAAAGTCGTGATCTTCGATGTCGATGGCATACCTGTAGAGGCTGCGCTCACAGGGGACGGTGTCCGCATGTTTTCAGCCACGGCACAGGGCTATACCATTCGGGCTACGTCGGAGTAATCGTGCCTATAGGATTTTTAGGTCCCATATTACGGGGGTGTCCCGTTTGCTGGTGAAAGTCTCATCTCGAGAAATGATGCTTGCATCGGAGGCCGCCTGTGCCCAGAATGTTGCGAGTATGTGGGATATCCTGCGCGAGGCGGTGGGAAAGTGGTCATTTTTCATCCCAGGGAAAAGGTGATTGCGAGATGTGCAGCATTATCAGAAGGCTGGTCGGGAAGGTTTTTTGTCGATTGGTGCTTATAGCGCTGGTCGTATTGGCGACGGAAAAGATTTCTGCCGCCGAAGGAGAGTCAAGCACTGCCGACAAGGCCGATCCCGTGCTGGAACGGATTGATTTCATTTACAGCGACATGGCCCCCCTGGCGTGGACACCTCCTCCAGACCGCTGGCGGAACTTGGATCGCACTATTGAGACCCTGAAGCGCGGTGGCACGCTCCGCGTGGTCATGCTTGGGGACAGTATTGTCAACGATACAAGTCGTTCGGCGTGGGAAAAGCTCGTCGAGCGGCTTTATCCTGGGGCCCGCATTGAAAAAGTTACGTCAGTGCGTGGCGGCACAGGATGCTGGTATTACAAGGACCCCGTGCAGCTTGAGGAATACGTGCTCAAGCATAAGCCGGACCTGCTCATGATCGGAGGGATTAGCCACCGCGACGATATTGAATCTGTTCGGGAAGTGGTTCGCGGTGTCCGGGCCAATTTGGATTCTGACCCGGAGATTCTTCTCATGACCCCGTGTTTCGGTCACAAGGATCCACGGGTGGATCCGAATTGGACGTTTGAGATACCCGCGGACGCTAATGACTTTCGGACTCAATTGAAAAGGCTCGCCGAAGAGGAAAACACGGCGTTCTTGGACATGACTGGACCTTGGGGCCAGTACATCCGTACCTGTGGGGAGGATATTCACTGGTTCAAGCGTGATATTGTCCACGCGAACGCCAGGGGTGAGGCCATTCTGGCGAGGATTTTGGAGAGGTTTTTTGCTCCGTAAGAGTGCGGCCTGAACGTTCACTCAGCCCGCTCAAACGCGGTTGTTTCTTGTTGAAGCCGTTTTGCCCAGGAGGATCGTGCTACATCCAGTTGCGTCTGAGTACTGGGACGATCCTTGAGGCCGAGACGGAGCGTCCCCGGGACCATTTCAAAGGTCGTCTGTGTTACAGACTGCGCGGAAGAAGCCGGATCACCATTGGCCGCGATGAGATCGGATTCCGTATCGGGGGCCAATCGATAGCCGGCGCAACGCTCGGCGGTACTTTCCGCGAAAAAGGAACGGCCAGAGGTAAGTTGGGCGAGGCTCTCTTTGGCGGCGGTGTGTGAGGGATTATAGGCCAGCGCAGTCTCTAAGGACTGCTTGGATAACTCCACGTCGTTACGCATCCATTGCACGTATGCCAAATTGTACCAAGCATCAGCCTCTCCGTTGGCACGCCGGAATTGCTCCATGGCCTCCTCGTAGCGACCTTGGAGTCCATAAGCCAATCCCAGGTTATTGCGGTAACGTTCCGAGGCGGGAGCCATTCCGATGGCCTTCAAAAGGGCCCTTTCCGCTTTCTCAGGTTTCCCCTGGAGCAGGTAACAGTAGCCCAGGTCGTTGAATAGGTCCGGATTGGTCGGATTGAGACGGATGGCCTGCGCATATAGGGCCTCGGCCTCCCCATACCGCATCTGGCGATCGCTCACGACCGCCAGCCGATGATAGGCTTCATATCTTGCGGGAAAACGAGCAATTAGTCCTTCATATATCTTGCGTGCTTCATCCAGTTTGCCTAATCGTTCCAATGAGCGTCCCTGGGCCAAATTCCGGGCATACTCGACTTCTTCTTCCGTCTGTTCCTTTGACCACTTCTTCGATACTGCTTGGGCCGTCTTCGGTTGCCCGGTGTACGTAGCTGTTGATCTCGATTGACTCTCCTCAAAAGGGCCTTGAACTGCCGACTCGGGGCTCCACGGATACGAGCGACACCCCACAACGAAGCAGACGAGGGTCAGAAAAGACAGGTATCCCCGACTTAGGCGAGTCACATCGAGGTTCCTTATGAAACGGTTTGGCAATGACAACACTTCCGCGGATGGACGCCCCGTAAATCGCACCACAAAACGTTAGATGACCGGTAGCGCCCCGCCACGGCGCTTGCGCACGGTGAGCGGGATCACCGAGGATATACCGGCCGTATTGATGGTATCGAATGATCGTCCTGGAGAAGTTAAATCAAAACGAGGGTTTTTCAGCGAAACCCGCCCCGTTTCATTCTTACTTAGCATCGGCCGACGGTTTTCTTCGGGGATTCGACACCTGGGGGACCGGCGGCTTGCGATTGGCGGCCTCGATTCTGGCGCGCGACGCATCGCCGAGATACTGACGCAAGAGTTGATCGGACCGGAGGAGGCTTTCGCGTAAAGCGTCTGCTGACGCAGAGTCGTTAGATTGATCCGCTAGGTTATCCTCAAGAACTTCATCAAGAAGTTTGAGCAGGGCCCGAACCATAGGCGTCTTGGCCTCGGAAGGAGTATTGGGCTGTCCTTGACCCTCTGATGGTTGTGTGGATTGAATCTTTGACCCGCGGGCTGCAGCCCCCTGTTTGGCCGATTGTTCCTGTCCGGATTGTGCGGGCTTGCCCTTCGCAGGACGATTGCCCGAAGGAGCACCGGGGCCCGTTACTCGCGGGTTACCGGCAGCTCGGGCAAGTTCCGCATCGGCTTCTAGCAAGATTTTTCGCAGCTCCTTCTTGTCCTCTGCGCTGATGTCGTCCAAAGAATCGACCTTGTCTAATAGGCGTCGTACCAGCTCGGTACGCACCTTTTTGGCTGGGGACACCTCGCCGCGTGCTTGTTCAACCGTTGCCCGACCTGTGGTTGGGTTCGCGACTTCTTTACCTCCACGCAAAGTTTGGGCATAGAGAAAGGCAAATCCGGCCAGCGACAGGCAAACGGCGACGCCAGCGATCAGCTTTCCCGTCAACGGGCGACTAAGGAATAGCTTCATATGAAGGACCACCTCGCTAACTGGGTCATCTCGACCAAACAGAAGAAAGCGCAATACTACGGCCGGCACCCTGCCTCATTCGTAAGATAAATAAAATAGGCAGAATAAGCAAGCACAAATCAGCCGTACCTCTCCAGAATCCAATCCATCAAGCGTGGGGCCAACCGGCTGGCCAAGACCATCAGTCTTCCCCACGGATGGGGGATAATCTCATGACGGCCTCGCCGGATGGCTCGAAGCATTTGCGTGGCCACGTATTCGGCACTGACCGGTTTCGGGTCGGGCCAGGCGGGGATTTTGCCCTTTTCCAATGGTCCCTCGAATAGCTCGGTAGCCGTCCTTCCGGGGCTGACGACGAGGACGTCAATCCCATGCCGGGCCAATTCCGCCCGAATGGCTTCGCTAAATCCCCGAACTGCGAACTTGCTGGCGCAGTAGTAGCTCCGCCACGGGATACCTCGATGGCCTAGGATGGAACTTACGTTGACGATGATCGGCTTTCGCCCCTTCTTGAGAAGTGGCAGGAGGGAATAGGTGATCTCGACCAGGCTAAAGACGTTCACATTCATCACCTGGCGAAGTTCTTCTGGGGGAGAGTCCTCAAAACGGCCAAGCGCTCCAATCCCCGCATTGTTAACAAGGAGATCAACTCCGTTGAAGTTCTGCTGCGCCACATCGCAGATGCGTTTGGCGGCCTCCGGCTGGCTCACATCGCAGCCGAAGGGGATGACTGTGGCCCCGTACTGTGTTCCTAGTTGCGAAAGTTCTTGGAGTCGCTCTTCGCGCCGTGCCACAACGAGCAAGTGGGGACGAAAGGGGAGAAGGGCCTTAACGAAGGCCTGGCCAATTCCACTCGAGGCGCCGGTAACGATACCACGAATTCCGTCTAATGTTCGGCAGGACATAACCCTAGTGCTACGAATCGGGGAAGCTAACCTTTAGAAGGGGGCTCAAACTTGGTCATTCGCCGATTGTGCCGGCGGAGGGAATGGGACACC
>FWWL01001399.1_pt1 | contig 38929 bp, 35 predicted proteins | sample 2228331 | NCBI WGS metagenome assembly FWWL01 (sample SAMEA103939775, study PRJEB20133) | metagenome
AGTCACTCTTCCGGCAGCCGCGGTTATTGCATCGCTCTTTCTTACGCTTCCTCTTTCAGAAGCGGTTTTGATGTGGGGAGCGGCTCCAGTACTCGGAGTCCCGCTGGTTCTGCTATTTAACACCCGGGGGCTTGACCCGGTGATAGCCCTGGCCGGAATGAGTCTCATCTGGCCTCTCGGCGACGCTCTCCCGCCGACAGCCATCATCGGACGGTTGACCATGACCACGGTCGGGGTCCGCGAGCGCTATTCACGCTTCCTGAAGATGTGTCTGGTTCCGGCAATTATAATTGCGATCATCGGCACCCTGATGGTGATTTTCAGTAAAAAACTTTCTTTTCTTACAGTGTTTTAGAGGGACCTGATGGCGACGATAATTACTTTCCTCTATTATTTAATCGTAGGATATTTCGCTCTATGCTTCATCTGGAATTTTCGCCGTTCAAAAAACTGGCAGACTGAGGTTCTGTATCTGCTGGCTCTTCTCCCTTTTCTGCTGAGATTGTTTCGCCTGAAGTGAGGAAGAAATGCCAGAAAGATATATGTTAAGAAAAATTATTTTCACAGCTCTTTTCCTGCTGCTGTTTATCTTTTCCGGACTCAGTTTTTACCGCAGCCGCCACCTGAAAGAACCGGTGGTGGCCGGTCCGAGTGTCCTCGAAGTAAGAAAACTCAGCCACTACTTTCCCGGAATTAAAGGCAGCATAAATGATGCCAGCGTATATCTGCTCGGAAATGGAGGTTCAGGTCAGGGTTCTGTCCTGATCCTCGGAGGTTCGCATCCGGAAGAACCAGCCGGCCGGCTGGCTGCCTGGATTATCGTCGAGAATGCCATGGTGAACGCCGGCCGGGTGTTCGTCATCCTCACTGCCAATCCGAGCGCCTCCACATCCACCCGACCCGGTGGCGCCTACCCGCCTGATTACGCGATAAAAACACCCTGGGGAGAGAGAAAATTCCGCCAGGGGGATCGCTGGTCAAATCCGCTTGACCAGTGGCCGGACCCCGAAGTTTACATCCACTACCCTTCACGCCAGCAGCTCGCCTACATGGACATCCGCAATCAGAACCGCACCTGGCCGGGTCGGGCGAACGGCACGATGACCGAGAGAACTTGCTACGCCATGAGCAGGATGATAATAGAAGAGAATATCGACCTGGTGATCGACCTGCATGAGGCTGAACTTCAATATCCGGTGATCTCCACCATAGTGGCTCATCAGAAAGGGGAAGACATAGCGGCTTTGGCTTCGATGATGATCAGCTCAGAAGAGGGCTTCCAGATCGGTGTTGAATATTCGCCGGTTGCTCTTCGAGGACTCTCCCACCGGGAAATAGGAGACCATACACAGGCAATTCCTTTGCTTCTGGAAACTCCGGAACCGTTTCTCGATGCCACCAGGGGAAAAACCGACCGGGAACTCCTTCTCAGCGGAAAGGACGAATTTGTGATGAAGGCTGGAAAACACGGACTGCTGTTCGAAAAAATAGACGAGAACGGCTGGCCGATTGAGGTCAGGGTCGGTCGTCATCTTTCTTCTATAATTCAGATACTGAGAGTGTGGACCGAGCTCCACCCGGAAAAACCGATCGTCATGACCGGAGTTCCCCGGTATTCCGAGGTCATTGAGAAGGGCACCGGTTACTATCTTAAGAATCCGTCCGAAGCACCCGCCGACCGCGTTTTTTACGAATAGTCCCCGCAAGAATCAGCCAGATAAAAATCGCCGTCAGGTAACCTGCGTACAGGATCAACTGTTTGCTCCCGGGCAGTAAACCTGCCACTTTTAAGGCTGGAGTGCTAGCTGGAGGAAGAGGCCGGGGATCCCAGGGAAGCCCGTAAGTTTCCACCAGGCGACGAATGTTCAAAAGATGAATAACCGGCACGCCGCGCGCGGCCATTTCCTGAATCATTCCTCTTCTTCCGGCAGGCGGGATGTGTTTCACCCGGGCGAGCCCCGGCTCGAGCTTCAAAATAGAAGAATCCGACCCGAGATTAACCGAACTGCCTCCGATGTTTATGAAAGCCTTTATCCTGCACCGGCCGGCTGCTCTCTGAAATAAATCAAGATGAACTCTCACTCTTTCTTCGAGACTTCCGCCGGGAAGAAAAGAAAGTCCGAGTTGTGAAGCTTTTTTAACCAGCCGTTCCTTTAATTCATCAGGATATTCGCTGCCGGAATCGTCCTCTCCTCCCCAGGCCACAGCCAGAAGTCTCTGCCGGGAAAACCCGGCCCGGCGTAAACAATCCTCCATATCGAGCCAGGAAAATTCCGGATTGTTCGCCCCCCATTGCGAAGCCCCGACAGAAATTATCGCCAGAAGCTCGAGGTCGAGCGCCCGGGCAGCGGAATAAGCCGCAATGATGAGTGCCGGAAAAGAAGCCGAAGCGCCGAGAGCCACCACCTCTCCCCGCCTGACACCGGCTTTCTTCAAAAGGTAAACCAGCAGCGCAGCCATCGCCGGATTGCAGGTCGTTCTCTTCGCTTCGAGATTACCGAGAGTGGTGGTCAGCGGGCTGTGTTCCAGACCGATCAGGCCAGTCCGGTTGATATCAAACTTGTTGTCTTCCGGAGCTATTCCGCTACTTTTCTGACAGCTGCAAATAGCTTCTGTGGCTTCAGCCATCAGTCTGGCAGCCGTAAGCTCTGAGGCTCCAGGCTGCATGGATTTCCAGCTACCCCGCTCAAATGCGGCATAAAGACTCAGAAAAATAAGGCTGATAATCGCCAGCCCGATCAGCCTGAAATTCGAGTCGCCGCTCATCAGAAAACCAGCCTGACTGTCAGAAAGGTTAAGACCGAGACAAACACCAGCGCCGCCAGCGTCGGCAGGATTTTCTGCCGTTCCAGGTTTGAAGCCAGAAGTCCCGGCACGACCCAGCCGATCACTTTGAGCGAAAGAGGTTCCTCCATCAACCCGGGCAGCAGCCAGTTCCAGCCCTGAGCCAGGAGCACGCCGGTAAGTATCATAAAAACAAACCGGCGCCGGCCGAAAAGTATAAAATAATTCGAAGCCAGCTTATAAACTCCAAGAGTCAGAAAAGCTGCGGCCAGGGTAATCAGCGGACGCCCGGGCTGGTCAAGGTAGATGGCAAAATATCCGGGAACAATCAAGCCGCCGGGCGAGATGCCGGTAAGTTCGGCGAATATCAGCGCCGCCACCAGTCCGAAAAATAACGAACTATATTCTGAGGTCATGGTTAATCCTTTCCAGATAATCTATCAATCTCTCGCCGGACCCGCCGATATTTCCCAGAGCAAAAACCAACCAGCTCTCACCTGAGATTTTACCGATTCCCTGAAATCCCGAAACTATCCTTTTAATTTCCTCCAGATCTTCTTCCGGGGATTTTCCCTTCAAAACAAAACAGGGACGGTCAGAACGCAAAAAGCGTCCTTTCAATTTCCTGAGAAATGCCCGGGTGCCCGGACCGGTCACCATCAGACCCTCGAGGAAATCAGCCTGACCTGAATTAAGAAACTCAGCCCACTGCCAGGTTCTGTCACCCCGATCACCCCTGAGACTTATCAGCCCGAGCATTCTTTTTTTCGGCCAGCCTGCCCTGGCGGTCAGCGACTCGATGGCCAGCCGGCTCGATTCAGGGTCGTTCGCAGCAAACAGACTTACAAAATAAAAATGGCTTTCATGCCGGTTTTCTATTTTCCAGACCCTCATCCTCCCGTAATCAGGATTCAGGTCTGACCATCCGGAAATAACCTGATCTTCGGATATCCCGAAATGCCTCAGGACCGAAAGCGCGAGTCTGGCATTAGGCTCAAATTCAGGATAACTCAGCATCTCACACAACCTGGCTGTTTCTCGATTGCCGGAAACGATTCTCAATTCGAAGTTTCTTTTCCGGGAAAATTCCGTCATCCAGGGCTGCGATTCTTCCTCAGGCAGAAACACCAGGGTCCCGGAGGGAACAGCACCGAGCATCGCCCCGGCGATGCTTTCCCTGTCTTTACCGAGATATTCAACATGATCAACCCGGAAATTGGTCAGAACCAGGATTTCCGGTTTTACCAGATACCGGAGCTCCGCGCGCAAACATTCAGGTTGAATGCTCATCATCTCGCTCACTAAAAAATCAACCTTTTCCCGAGCGGCTTCAGCCATCAACTTTTTCTTTTTGATAATGCCAGGCCGCCCGCGCCGGCGAATCACCGTCTCCCGACCATCCGGATAAATCAGCATCGGGCGCGAACCGGTGGTTTTGGCCAGAACTTTGAAGCCAGCGCCTTTAAGCCCGCCGGCGATCAACCTGGTAACGCTCGATTTTCCTCTAATTCCGCTGACTGCTATCCGTCTGTTCACCACTTTAAATTTTTGACGGAAAGGCACAGCTTCAGCCGCAAGATAAAGAAAATAAACGAAGGCGGAAATGACCGGAACCATTTCCATCGTTTCTACGGTCTCCTCTTCGACTAGTTTGCTTTAACCGGAACCTAAAATTTCCTCCTGGCCAGCAGGGCTTCTAGTTCCTCAATTTCTTTCGGGACTCCCGAGGTCAGAATTTCGCAGCCGTCCCTGGTGATGAGCACTGTGTCTTCAATCCTGATCCCCAGGTTTTTTTCAGGATAATACAGGCCGGGTTCGATGGCCATGACCATTCCTTCCTTCAGCACCAGGTCCGGGCTCTGAACGTCGTGAACCGACATTCCGACCAGATGGCCGAGTCCGCCCCTGAGACCGAGCGGGTCTATACCCTTCTCCTTCATCTTTTTCTCCACATAAGCCTGGACCTCCCGGGAGGTAACTCCGGGTCTAAGCGCCTCCAGGCAGGCTTTCTGCACCTCCAGCACCACCCGGTAAATTTTTTTCTGCTCCTCGGTGAATTTGCCGCTTACCGGCCAGGTTCTGGTAATGTCCATCGTCAGATAATTAAGGTCTCCACCAAAATCCATCAGGACGAGTTCGCCAGCCTGCATCTGACGGTTATTTTTTTCGTAATGAAGAATGCAGGTATTCGGACCGGAGCCGACTATCGGCGGATAAGCTGGACCGCGGCAACCGTTTTTCAGCAGAACTTCAACCGCCGCCGCTTCAAGCTCGTATTCCATCGCGCCGGGCCTGGAGGTCAGCATCGCCTTTTTCACCGCTTCCGCCGATATCCTGGCGTTCAACCTCAATATGGCTATTTCTTCCGGAGACTTTATCATCCGGAGAGCATCTATGTATGGAGTTACATCTTTAAGTTCGAGCGCCGGGTACATCAGCCGGAACTTTTCTGCCCGGAATTGATTGAGACTTATCAGCGCGTTGTAGGGATTTCGGTGCTGTCGCGCCAGAAACAGAGCTCTTTCCGAGCGCGCTTCCGAGACAGTGTCTTCCGGAGACAGCCGGAGATATAGTACCGGTTTCTGGCGGGCCGAGATTCTGGAAAGGAATTCATCAAAATAGCTTACCGGATAGACCCCCCTCATCCCGAGCTTTTCTCCGGCTTTCGGGTCGTCCAGACTGTTTCCGCCTTCCATCCTCTTTTCCCCTTCGGTTTTCTGGGGGACGAAAAGAAAACTGCTTTGGGTTTCGGGCATCATCACTAAAATGGCGCCGGCGTCCTCACAGCCGGTGAAATAGTAGAAATCGTTGTCCTGACGGAAATGGGCCGCCCCGCTGTTTCCGGGGGCGGCAAAAAGCACGATTATCCCCTGCCCCACAGCCTCCATCAGGGCTAGCCGGCGCCTTTCAAACTCGGCTGGAGAATAGCCCGGAAGGTCCGCGGAGCGAAGCGGAATATTCAAAATAAACAGAGCCAGCAATAACGTAAATACCAGTTTTTTTCTCACTACCATCTCCCTGAAAAAATTTTTAACTTTATGAGTTTAATAAAAATGCTCGCCGGTGACAACAAAATAAACAGGCCAGAGTTGAACCCGCGAAAAAAACTGAAAGGCCTGGCAGATGACGCTTGTTTTGACAGCGATCGCCGGATATTCTTAAATATCCACATAGTGGAGAATTTTTAAGAGGAAATGGTGGCGGAAAACCTGAAAATACTCATTACCGGTCTTCCCGGCTCGGGCAAGACCACTCTGGTGGAAAAAATAATCAAACAGCTGGGCCCCAGACAGGATATCGGCGGGTTCATTACCAGAGAAATAAGAGAAAAAGGAATAAGACAGGGTTTTCAGTTGTTAAGTCTGGACGGGCAGCAGGCGATTTTAAGCCACGTAAACCTGAAGACACCCCATCGTGTCGGCAAATACCGGGTCGACCTGGCCGCCTTCGAGAATTTCCTGGAAAGGTTGAACCTGCTCTCTCCATCCATCCGGCTGGTGATAGTGGATGAAATCGGCAAAATGGAATGCCTCTCAGCAAAATTCAGGGAAACAGTATTGACTCTTCTGAGCGATTCCCGGCTTTTTCTGGCCACTGTGGCCCTTCATGGAACGCCCTTCATCGAACGGGTAAAAAGTTCATCAGGAATAAAGCTTTTTGAAATTAACCAGCTAAACAGGAATCAGGTGGTAAACGGGATTATGGAATTATTGAAAAAGAAAATATGAGGGGCTCCTCTTCCCTTCCATGCGGACAGGGAAAATTATCCTCGCCCTTATAAGAAATAAAAAAAAGAGGGGTGCCGCCGTGCACCCCTCTAAGTCAATTGAAGGAAGGGGGAATGGAAAGAAGGGCAAAGAAGGGCAAAAAGGAGGCATTTATTAATTGATGGGTGCGCTCATCGCCCATCCTGTAGGCAAAGAGGGAGGGAGAAACTGGCTTAAATTCTCTCTTAATAAATCTCAATATCTCCCTCCCCGGACCAGCATATATATAAGGGATGTGTTCGTGCTTAATTTCTGCGTTCCTGACTCTGCTCTCCATTTCATCCACCACCTTTTAAACAGCAAATTTCGTGCCAGATCGTTTCAGGGGAAAAAATGCCAGGAGTGAGCGAATTTTTACAAAAAATTTAATATATCTGTAAAAATCTTTTACAGAGACCCTTTTCCCGACCGCAGAAATTCCAGCAGTAACTCAGTTTGCGGTAATCAGCAGCCAGGAAAATTTATTCTTCAAACCGCCTTAAAGGAGAACTTTTTCCCGGTAGTTTCTCGACCTCATAAGAATCAGGCTCCCCTGAGGGACCTGAAGATACCGGGAAACCACCTGGCATTTTGCCTTCAGCAGAAAGTAAAACGGACCGGGAACCTGCTCGAGACATTCGAAATTCCCCTGCCCCTTGCTGATGATAAGGTCCGCCTGTTGCAACAGCTTTTGAAACTCCGGAGAAGATTTTTCCGGAACGGTTCCGGGAGCGGTCGACCCGCTGGAAATGATTTCCGCCACTTCACCGAGCCCGGAGAGCCTGGCTTCCTTCAGGGTGGCATCGTTGATTATCGGCTTTTCCCTTACGGCATAGATAACAGGCTTTTCGATCGCTTCGATAAACAGACGATCAAAAACGGTTTCCCCGGCATTATCTCCGAGGATTAAGATCTTCTCAGCTTTATCCAGGTCTTTTCGCAGGAGATCATAGTGGTCTATAGCCAGGGAGGAAGCCTTGAGAAAATCTTCTTCCCCGAAGCAGTCTTCACAGGAATTTGCCCCGAAATCGATGACATTTCCGGCCAGCGACAATTCCAGCGCCTGCCGGATGGGGTCCGCAGCCGATTCAACCCTGGTTTTCAGCCGGGGATAAAGCTCCAGCGCTCGCTCAATATGAGTTATTTTCAGCTTCTCATAGGGGTCAGAATAACCGGTCAAACTGGCTATCAGCCGGTAAAGGTCTTCAGAAATCTCGGGTGGAGTCCGGTCAAAATCAGTCTGAGCCAGAAAGCCGCAGGCTGTCCTCATAAGTTCGGCCGCCTTTGACTCCTCCAGGCCGCAAATCCCGGCTGTCCTGAGAACCTGACTTAACAGGCAGAGATAGCATTCTGATGTCGCTTTCATGCCTGAAGTTTATCATTTTTAGGAGAAAAAATTAATCAGCCGCCTGCGGTTTTCAGTTTACGAAGACCGGGCTCCTCTGCCCGGCTTCGGTATTTTACTTATCCTTTACCGGGTGCGTCCGGTTCTCAGTCTTCTCTCAATCTCCGAGCAGAGCGTCTATTGTCTCATTAAGGGCGTTAAGATCGAGCGGTTTTAAAAAAATCCGGTCGACTCCGAGCATTTCCAGCTCTTCCCTGGAAACCTGTTCAGCCCAGGCGGAAATTAAAATAATTTTTCCATTATAGCCGGACCTGCGGAAATCCGCCACCATCTGCAGGCCGTTTTTCCTGGGAAGACGCAGGTCGGCAATGATCAGGTCAATTGGAGCCTTTTCAAACCTGGCCAGAGCTTCCCTGGCGTCGCTGGCTAAATACACGTTGTATTTTTCTGAAAGCAAAAGGAAAAAGGTCTTCCTAATAAATTCATCATCGTCGACAATAACGATTCTCTTTTCCGGCATCATAGAATAACCCTCTCCATCGATAAGCAGATTTTGTGCCAGAAAAAAGGTTGATTTTCAGGGGAAAAAACCGCGCCTGACAGCCGCCGGGCTAATAAAATTTGCCCGGGTGTTAAATTAATTTACAGTAGAAAAAACTTTCTCAGTCGGTGGTTTCCACACGCAGATTATAATCTTTGATCTTCTTATCGAGCGTTGGCCGGCTGATTCCGAGAATCTGGCAGGCTTTCGTTTTGCTCCCTTTCGTCGCTTCCAGAACGTACTGAATGTACCGTTTTTCCACCTCCCAGAGCGGCACCAGCTCCTTCGGCATCTGAAAGCCCGGTTCGCCTGCAGGTTTTTCTTCAGGCTCGAAAGGAAGATTTTCCTTAAGGATTACATCCCCCTTCGCCAGGATCACGGCCCTGGTCAGGGCATTTTCCAGCTCCCTCACATTGCCGCGCCACGGCCTGTTAACCAGGTACTCCATCACTTCAGGCGGAACCTTTTTCACGTTCTTCTTGAGTTCCCGGTTGATCTTTTCCAGCAGATAAGCCACCAGATCGGGAATATCCTCTTTTCTCTCCCTTAAAGGCGGAAGCCAGATTTCCACCACTTTAAGGCGGTAGTAAAGGTCTTCCCTGAACTTTCCCTGATTGACCAGCTCCTTCAGATTCTGGTTGGTGGCAGCGATAATCCTGGCTTCGGTCTTCAGAATCTTTTCTCCGCCCACTTTCATAAAATCCCTGGTCTCGATTACCCGCAGAAGTTTCGACTGCAGGTTGGGAGAAATATCTCCGATCTCGTCGAGAAACAGCGTCCCCTTGCCGGCAATTTCAAACTTTCCTCTGGTTTCGGTGACGGCGTCGGTAAAGGCTCCTTTCACGTGGCCGAAAAGCTCGGATTCGAGGATGGTATCAGGAAGAGCGGAACAGTTGATGACGATGAAAGGCTCGTCGCGCCAGGGGCTGTTGTAGTGAATGGCTTTGGCCACCAGCTCCTTTCCGGTGCCACTTTCTCCCTGGATCAGAACGTTAGCTCTGGTGTTGGCCACCGAACCTATGATTTTGAAAACTTCCCTCATCTGGGGCGAGCGACCGATGATGTTGTCAATCTGGTATTCCTTCTGCTTTTCTTCGATCAGATAGCTTACCTTTTCCTCAAGTGCCTTCAGCTGAAAAGCTTTCTCCATCGTCAGGTCAAGCTCGAGATAATCCAGCGGTTTCACCAGATATTCAAAAGCTCCGGACTTGATCGCTTCCACCGTGGTCTTCATATCGTCAAAAGCCGTCATCACCACCACGGCCGCGTTTTTGTCCAGCTGCTTGAGCTGTCTTAAAATTTCCAGCCCGTTGATATCAGGCAGTTTTATATCCAGGAGCGTCAGGTCAGGCCTGAATTCCCTGTACAGCTCGAGTCCTTCTTCACCGCTCTCAGCCAGCTTTACTTCATAACCTTTCTTTTTCAGGTGAGCGGCTATCGTCCGGCTGACAAGAGAATCGTCTTCAATCACCAGTATGCGTGTCATGTTAAATCCTCCTGGCCGATTTCCTCCAGGGGCAGGGTGATTAAAAAGCAGCTCCCCGGGCCTTCCTTAGGAATCACCCTGATGCTGCCCCCGTGCTGCTCGATTATCCTCCGGGCGTTGGCCAGACCGAGCCCGGCCCCCGAGCTTTTGGTGGTAAAAAACGGTTCAAAAATATTTTCCCAATCCTTTTCCGGAATGCCGCACCCATCGTCGCTGATTCTGATTTCAAAACAGCAACGGTCGTCCTGACGGTTCAATTCTACCGACACTTCGATCTCACCACCATGATCGACCGCCTCATAGGCGTTGCGCAGAACGTTAAGAAAAACCTGTCGCAGGCGGTCAGCGTCGACATAAGCCGGGGGGAGACCGGCCTTATAAAACTTTTTCACTCTTATCTCTTTTTCTTTAAGGCTCCCCTGAAGCATCTTTATCGATTCTTCCATAATCTCTTCAAGCGAAAAGTAATCCTTCTGCAAGGTGGAAACCCTGGTATAGCTCAGCAAATCCTTGATAAATTTTTCAATCTGTTCAATGCCCGCCCGGGCAATCTCCAGATGTTCTTTTTCAGTTTCTCCCAGGTTAGAAAGTTCGGCCAGCTTCTGAATGTTCAGTTTTACTGAAGTCAGAGGGTTCCGGATTTCATGGGCGATGGTGGCCGAAAGCCGGCCGATCGAAGCCAGCTTTTCAGCCTGAACCAGCCGGCGGTTAGCTTCCTCCATCTTCTCCCGCGCCCGGGCCAGTTCTTCGGCCATTTCGTTGAAACTCCTGGTGAGGTCGCCTATTTCATTGGACGAGACCACCGGAATGCGATAGCTGAAATCTCCGCGGGAAAGGCGTCTGGTGCCTTCAACCAGATTCTTTATCGGCCGGGTGAGCTTCCGGGCCATTATGTTCGTAGCCAGAAGAGTCAGCAGAAATGCTCCGAGTCCGAACCCCAGGAGCAGCATTCTGGTCTGTTGAATTCTTCGATAAACATCTTCCAGCTTCAGTCCGATCTTCACCGAGCCCCATTTTTTATCAGAGCCGGGGACAAATACCGGGACCTCTATCTCCATAACTTCCAGAGAACTTCCTCTCAGGGCCACTTTGAAGTTTTTTATGAACACCTCACCGGGAGAGACATCACCGGCGCAGCTGGTGCGGTTAATGACTTCAGGATTGTCGGCGACGCTTTCGCTGACCACCACCGGTCGGCCGTCGCCATCGTAGAAAATGACATAAGCCAGGTCATCCCTTATCAAACCGGATATATTTTCGTCAATCGACTCCAGGTCCCAGAGAATCAACCGCCGGAGGTTCATTTCCGAAATGTATCTGGCCATCAGCAGACCGCGGTCTTTCTTTTCCTGATAGATAGACTTTATTTCGCGCTCCTGAATGATGTAAAGAACGCCTGACATTATCAGCAGGATGATCAGAGAGGTCCAGAAAACCAGCTGGCCGTAGATAGAAAACCTGGGCCGCGGCACTCTTATCATCTGACCATCCAGACCTCGCGCAGATTCAGGCAAAAATAACCGAAAGGCAGAGTCTTCAAGTTCCTCAGGTAAGGTTGAAAAGCCAGTCTCTGTTTATGGTAGAAAAGAGGTATGGCCGGCAGGTCGTTTTCCAGTATCTTTTCAATCTCCTTGAAAAGGCTGACCCGTCGTTCAAAATTAATTCCATTCCTCTGAGCCTCTAGAAGTTGATCAACCCGGGCATTCCTGTAATGAAACCTCTCCCGGTTGACTGAACCCTCAGAGTAAAATAACGGCCAGAGGACAAACTCCGGGTCGGGCAGTGCCGGCCACCAGTCAAGGTAAAAGAGATAGGGAGTTTTTTCCCGACTTAAATCCTCAGCCGAATAATTTATCTTTAATTCCAGCTGAATTCCCGCCGGCTTCAATTCATCCCTGAGGAATTGATAAATATTGTATATAAGATCGCGATTTCCGACCTCCAGATATAGATTGACCACCAGGGGCTTATCCGAACGTCCGAGACCGGCCTCTTCCAGCGCCTGAAGAATCTGGCTGAAATTCTCCTCTGCCCTCCCGCTCTCGGGCAAAAAGCCTGGCAGAAAAGGCGGAATAAAGCAATTCATAACCTGGCAAAAATTAGAAGTGGTTGAAGCCAGTCCAGCCAGCTGTCTTTTCTCAATAAAGGACTGAATAGCCCGGCGCACCGAGGGCCGGTCAAACGGCGGAATATGACAGCTGAAGAAAAGATAGCTGAGCTGCATCATATGGCTTTCGAGGATCTGGTATTTCTCTCTGGATATTTTATAGGTCAGATAAGGAATCACCTGAATTTCATCCTGGAAAAAATCTTCCAGTGTAAAGTAAGGACTTATTTCCACCGCTTCCAGCAGAGGCTTCCGGTCAAAATAATTCTCATTCCGCACCAGCCTGATGCCGATAACTTCCAGACGCCTGTTTCTTAGCCAGTAATCAAACTTGAAAGGTCCTGCCCCGACCGGTTTTTCAAAAAACCTTTTCTTCTGGGAGCGCAGAAGGCTGGCTGGCAGAACCCGGGTAAAGCCGGCGGCCAGAAAATAAAAATTACTTACCCCCGGCCTTTTCCAGTTTATCTCCAGCACCTTTTTATCAACCACCCGGAGCCCACTCACTTCCTGAGCTGCTCCCTTCCAGTATTCCTCTCCGCCTTCAATCCGGGTGGCCAGCTCGTAAAAAATCGGCTGCGTTTTAAGCTGAAATAGCCTCTCCAGCGAAAATTTGACATCTTCAGCCGTGACTTCCTGACCGTTATGAAATTGGGCCTTCGGCCTCAGATAAAAAATAACCCTCTTTCCGTTTTCAGAAACTGACCAGTAATTGGCCAGCCCGGGAAGCAGATTGAAATTCTGGTCCAGCCGCACCAGTCCTTCATACAGATTTTCTATGACCAGTGGATACCCCTCGCCGGCCGGATCCAGGTCAGTATTGAGCCTCTGCCCGGGAGCTCGCACCCTCAGCTCCCCGCCAGGTCTGGGAACGACTGTTTCCTCCGGCTTCGGTTTCAAGGGATACGGGAAAAGAGACGAAACCGCAAAGATCAGCAATAAAACCTGGATCAGACAGCGTTCAAAGTTCCGCCGATAGGGTATCATCACATATAAATAATAGCTTATTAACAGGCTAAAATCACCTTTTCTTAACCGGGGCACTCATCAGCTAGCAGCACCGGGCTTTACGGGTTTAATACTTCTGACCGCTTCAGGATCGGCTGAGGTTTCTGGCCACCTCCTGCACGCGGTTGAACACACGGAAGAAATTTTTGCCCCAGATTTTCTCTATATCCTGCTCGCTGTAGCCGCGCCGCAGCAGTTCAACCGTGACATTGACCATCTGACTGACATCGTTGCAGCCGATCACACCACCTCCGCCGTCGAAATCGGTTCCGATGCCGACATAATCCACGCCCACCAGCTTCACCACGTGGTCGATGTGGTCCACCAGATTCTGCACCGTCGCCAGGTCCTGCGGGAAGCGCCGGTTCAACTCTTCCCATTCTTCCATGATTTTCCGGCGCTTTTCCTCATCCTGAATATTTCTCCAGCTGCCATACTTAGCCCGGAATTCAGCCAGAGCTTTATCTCTTTCCGGATTGGGTCGAGGAGTTTTAACATAAGCCGAAAGAAAGCAAATCTGGACAACCCCTCCACGCGTGGCCAGAGCTTTTATCATCTCATCGGTCAGATTCCGGGGATTATCGCAAACTGCCCGGGCGCAGGAATGGGAAGCTATGATCGGCGCCTGACTTACCTGAAGCACATCATAGAAGCTCTTATCGGAAGCATGAGAAATATCGATGATCATCCCGACCCGGTTGCATTCACGCACCACCTCGCGCCCGAACTCGCTCAATCCCCGATCCTCCGGATCGCTGCGGTCGGTGGAAGAATCGCAGATATCATTGTCGGAAGAATGGCAGAGGGTTATGTAGCGAACTCCCAGGTCATAAAAATATTTAATGAGGCTGAGGTCGCGGCCGATGGCATAGCCGTTCTCAATTCCCAGGAAAGCCGCCAGTTTTCCTTCCTTCTTCATCCGGTAAGCGTCTTCAGGCGAAAGAGCCAGTCCGATCAGCGAACGGTTGTAATCGACCATCTTCTTGACAGCCTGAATCAGTTCCTCCGCCCTCTTTCTGGCCTGAGCATAACCTTCCTCTGTCCGTGGCCCCTGAGCCACAAAGGCGGCAAAAAATTCTGCGTCGAGCCCGCCTTCCTTCATCCGCGGGAGGTCTATTTTCCCGCTGCCCGGCAGGCGCGGGTCGTGCCTTTCCGCAGGATTCCAGTTTCCCCTGAGAAGCATCATGGCCGTGTCGCAATGGGTATCAACAGTGAGTATCTTTCTGTGTATTTCCCGGGCCCTGGCTTCCAGATATTCCGGAGTCATTTTTACCTCTGATTTTTTGCAACCGCTCGATAAGAAAAAGATTAAAATCAACCCGACCGAAAAAATCAGGCTGTTCCTTAAAAATCTGTTCTTCCTGAAGAGCATCACAGCCTCCTGATATTTCTGGAATATAAAAATTTTTCCATTTTCGTTGACTCTTTCTGGCCTAATCCTTTCGCAGCTCCAGCCTTAAGGATTAAAAGATTAAGATTATAATTCCGGGCAGAAGAGTTTGAAAACACTTTTTTCAAACCATCATCCTGACCTCATCAGCAGATAGCAGCACTGGCGGGGTTCGCCGTCAGTCTTGAGAAAATCGACCACCCGGAAACCGCGCTGAAAATAATAAAGAAAAACTTCTCTTGTTTTCATTCGCCAGTCTACCGGCAGCTGCCTTATTTCAGGCTTCTCCACATCGGTGAGGTTGAGCATCAGGTAAAAATCGGAGGGAACCGGAACCAGCAGAAATTCAGATTCAAGATTAAGAACCGCTCCCTCCGGCGCCTCCAGAACAGCCTGTCCTTTTTCTGTCGTCACCTGGCGATAGCTGACCTCAAGCGCCCGGGGATAGCTTCTCAAAAAAATCTCAACTTTTTCCCGCGGGACAAAAGGACGGTGTTCCTTCCGGAGATTCCAGGACATAAAAAAACGGTCTGAAGGCACATCCGGCCGATTCAGACGCCCCCCATACTCTCCGTAGGGAGCCACCCGGTATTCAATCACCTCCATTCCGAAATGACGTATGTTACGGTAAGCGTTAACAGCTGTCAGCGGGTCATAGGTGCAGACCACGGTGTCAATGCGGAAAACATCCAGCAGGACTTCTTTCTGAAATTCTTTAATCATAATCCCGAGGCCGTAATTCAAACGGTCAGGCCTGACGCCGAGAAACTGAGAGTAAAACCAGAGGTTTTCCGGACGGCTGAAACCGAGAGATTTGTCCTTCAAACCGACAAAACCGTAGCTGAAGCCAACCAGATGCCGGTCATCCAGCGTAAAATCGCCGTTTTCATCCTCTTCAAAAACTCCGATGAACAGACTGCTGCCCTCATGCAGGAAGTTTTCGCACAGAAGGTTCCTGGTTCCGGCCAGATGATCCTCGGCAAACTGCCAGACGGTCTGCCTCAGGTCTTCATATTTTTTGTAATCGGAAGGACGATCGCTGTCTTCCACCCGGAAAAGAAATTTCCGGTCCCTGACAGTTGTGATTTTTTTCGGCAGGCTGACCATAGCCAGAATATTTTAGCATTTAAGAGAAAAAAATAAATTGAAAAATTTCTTATTCCGGACATCATTTTTTGTTAATATGTAAACGAACACAGGGAGGAGGTTATGCTCAGCTGGTATAAAGTAAAAATAATCTTGCTGACGAGCCTGCTTTTCTGGATTTTGATGGCACCGGTTGAAGCGGCCATCGACCTGAAGAAGGTTAACCGACCGGAGGAACTTCCGGGCGAACTAAGTTCCATCGCCAGAGCAGGCGATTATCTGATTAACGACGGCCGCTATCTTTACCTCATCGGAGAAAGCCCCCGAGATTTCAGGGAAATAACCTATCACCCATTCCCCGAGGGTCAGGGAGCTATCCTGGCCCTGGTGCCGGCGGATTTCCCCTCCGGCAACAGACTGATTGCCGGGCAGCTCCAGATAAGGATCGGCTTTGATTATTACTATCCAGGGTACCAGCTCCTAAAAATCGTCACGCCAAAGACCAGAACTGCTCCTTTTGTTCTCGAATTCAAAGCGGATTTCACCGGACGCCACCAGGAAACCGGAGAGGTCAGAACGACTTATTCAATCTTGCCAGAAAATGGACAGTTGAAGATAAAAAGCGTTTTCCGCAACAGCGGTCAGCGGCCGATCGACAATCTGACCATTGCGGTTTATTTCAACCCGCTGCATTCCTATCATTTCAACCCTTACCATCAGAAATATTTTCCCGACCTGAATTTCCGCGTTTACCAGAAAAAAGACCTTTGTCTCGCCTGGGTGAACCTCGGCAGCCAGCCGCCAGCTCTGCCTGACCGGCTTCTCCCCGGACAGCAGGTGGAATTCAACTACGCGCTGATCGTTCGTCGTGAGGTGTCCGAACTGCTGGCAGAAATTTACACTCTGTTGAAGAAAGAGGTGAGGCCGGCAGAGATTATTCTCAAAAACCCGGCGGAAAACGAAGCGGAAATTGTGATTGAAGAAGTTCTTTCCTCAGCTGTTTTCTTCCGGCATTACTGCCGGGGAGAAACACGTCTGAATCTCTGGCTGCCTGAAGGCATCTATCGCCTGCGAGCTTCGCTTTTCCCTGCGGTGGTGGAAAAAACAATCAGAATAACCGGCACCGGAGAAAACCGCTTTGAAATTTCCCGACCGGCCACCGGACAGTTAAAAATTCGTCTGCTCGACAGGAAAGGCGAGCCCCTTCCGGGAAAAATCACCTTCTTCGGTCTCGGAAACACCAGAACCCCCTATTTTCAACCTGAAAACCCTGTTTCCAGCGGTCGCAGCTGGGAAAGATTCAAGAACGTCGTTTACGCTCATCCCCAGCCGCTGGAAGTCGAGCTGGCTGCCGGGGAGTATCTGGCCATCGCTTCCTACGGCCCGTTCTACACCACCTCCGAGCGAGTGGTCGAAATCCTGGATGGTCAGAAACAGGAAATTTCCTTCCGGTTGGAAAAGGCGGTGGAGCTGAAAGGATACCTTTCGGTCGACCCTCATCTCCATACGATAAATTCCGACGGCAGCCTGAGCATCAGGGAAAGGCTTAAATCGATCGCAGCCGAAAATATCGACGTGGTCATTCCCACCGACCACAATTATGTCACCGATTACCAGCATGAGCTGAACCGGCTTCGTCTGAACTCCCGCCTGAAGGTGTTTCCGGGGGTGGAAGTCACTCCGTTGAACTCCTACCTCCATTTTAACAATTTTCCGGTAGAGGTCAGACCTGAGGAGAAAACGGCCGGTTCGATAATTCCCGCCTTTGAACGGGTTGAGGACCTCCTCCGCGCCTGCATAAAGAAAAATCCCGCCTCTCTGCTTCAATTGAACCATCCGCGAGCCGGCAGACTCGGCTATTTTGAAAACATAAAACTTGACCCGGAAACAGCTGATTCAGCCGAGGGCGACCTGGACCTCTCTTTTGACCTGATTGAAGTTATGAACGGAGCGGTGTATTACGGCGGAAACGACCAGGCAATCAAGGACTGGCTTAACCTGCTCAACAAAGGCTACTTCTTCGCGGCCGTGGGCTCTTCTGATTCCCACGGGGCCGCCGGTAGCGAACCTGGATATTCCCGGGTGGTTGTCCGCTTTCCGGGCAAATTGAGCGAACTCAGCCTGGAAGAACTGGCCTCAGCCTTGAAAAAGGGACAATCGTTCGTGACCAACGGGCCGGTGGTCGATTTCGTGGTGGACAACCTTTACCGTCCTGGCGACCTGCTGACTGCCCGAAAAGGTCGGGTTAAAGCCAGGGTCAGAGTTCTATCCGCTCCCTGGGTGGCCATTGACGAAGTCCGGGTCATCGTCAACGGTGAGAGGAAAATCATTTTCCCGGTTACAGCCACAGCAACGACCGCGGAAAAATTCGACAGAAAATTTGAGGTCGAGCTCCCGGTTGACTCCTATCTGGCGGTTGAAGCTGTCGGGTTTAAATCCCTCTATCCTGTGGTCCAGCAACCAGCAAGAAACAACAAACTTGAGGAGGCCGCACTTCCCTATGCCCTGACCAACCCGGTTTTCGTAGACGTCGACGGAAACGGCCGTTTTGACGCCCCGCGACCGGCAAAAATAAAGACTGCAGTATCAGCCGGCGAGTGATTTTGACACCCGGCAGCGGTCGTGATATAAATACAGGGATTTTATCAGGGAAAAATCACTCACAGCCATGACCGAAAAAAACAATCAAAACAGAAGAATTGTATGCCTGATCAATCCGCTGGCTGCCAACAAGCGCTGGAAAAGAAGAAGAAAACTGCGGGCCGAGCTGATAAGAAGATTGCCCGGAAGCTGTCTCGACACTCCCCGGACGAAAGAAGAAACCGTGGAAATGACCCGGGAAATATGCTCTTCGGCCGACATGGTGGTGGCGGTTGGGGGAGATGGAACCATAGCCGATGTGCTCCAGGGTATATTTGAAGCCGGCCGCCAGGACCGGGTGGTTTTCGGGGTAATTCCTTTTGGCAGCGGCAACGCTTTCCGCAAATCGCTCGGTATCCCCAGGAATCCGTTCAAAGCCATCGACTATCTTTTTAAGGGTGACATTTTCCCGATCGATCTGATCCAGGTCGAAGACCGCATCGCTACCTTCGCCAGCGTCGGCGCCACCGCGGCAGTAACGGGGGAAAAAACTAAGCATTCAGTGCCCGGACTGATCGGCCATCTGCTGGCTGCTCGCAAATTGCTTTTTTACAGAAGGAAGGAAATCGTTCTTGAGCTTTTTGAGGCAGTCGACAGAAGAGGTCGAGAATATGAACATTTAACCATCAGCAGCCGGTTTCTTGACTGTGTCATTGGCAACAGCAATTATTTCGGCTACAGCTGGCTGGTCGCCCCTCAGGCCAGACTCGACGATGGCTATCTGGATATCATCCTTTTCGAAATGCCGCCTATTCTTTACATCCTTCTTTTCCCTCTGATTTATTTTGGTCTGTTGCAGAAAAAACTCCGGCATTTCAGGGCGCGGGCGGTGGTCATCAGAGGTGAGAACCTCGAGGTACAGTACAACGGTGAATATCTCGGGGCTCCGGATGAGGTCAGAATAAAAGTTCTCCCGGACGCCATAAAAGTCGCAGGCAACAGGAAAAAAGCTGCCCGATTTCTTTCAAAGAAAGAAGACCCGACGGAAGTGTAATCCGACTCTTCTTTAAGCACTCATTTTCATAAACACCTCTAACTCAAGGTCAGAGGTTATTTTTTCTCTTCCTTTTTCTCGTTTCCCCAGAGTTTTCCGCCGCTCTGGGATTGTCTCCAGGCTTCCCGCCAGTGATGAATGTCCACCACCCCGACCGGCGGCATATTTTGCCTCGCTTCTTTCGGCCTCAGAGCCGGAAAAGGTTTGTGCGGTTCCTTCTGATACCAGTAAGCCACCGTGACCAGGTCCAGAACCAGACAGTTGTTGTGACCGTGTTCGATGGCAGCTCTTAAAGATTTTTCAAACGTGATCGGCGACTCCAGGAAAAAACGATAACAGTGGGTTCGTCCGAGCCAGCCGGTTTCGTTATTAACCCTGGCGTAACCGAAAAGCGGATGCTGATAAATCTCTTTTGGACTCCAGGAACTGTTGAAGAAATCTTCGGTGCCGGTTCCGTGAAGTGACGGCGGCCATTTTTCGCCATCGATAAAAAACATATCATCGCCTTCCCCGTACCACATCGGCGAGGGATTATCCACATAATAGTTGATCCCGACAAACTGCCCCTTCCCTTCGATGTCAGCAATCAGATAATTCCTCGACCCGTCGAGATTCGGAGCCTGAGGTCCGAGGACCGACCATTCGTTTTCTCCATCCTCTCCCGGTTCTGTCAATTCCCGGTTCCAGAACGCGTGGAAACGGCCGAGATCCGCGGGAATAGATTTATGCATCTCGTAATCGATGTAATAGTAAAAAGCGTTGATCGGCTGGTCTGATTGATTCTCCAGAGTGATCAGAGCTCCGTTGCTGAAAGGCATCGGGAAATAGCAGTTAAGAGCATTACCGCCACCCGGAGCCGCAGCCAGCGGCAGGCTGATAAAATTGTACTTTTCACCCCAGCCCTGACCAAAAAAATCCCCGAGCGGGCATTCGACGCTCGGATTTTTCTCCCCATCCCAGTACATCCTGAGAACAGCGTTGCGCCTGATCATCGGGTCAGGCGAGGAGAGCGTTATCCAGATGTGGGTGATGATTCCGGCACCCTCAATCCTGGCCAGTTCGGCAGTTTCCCCTGGCTGTATCCTTATAAAATCAGCGTTTTTGCCAGAACGATCATAACTCGAAATTCTCATCCGCCTGTAATTTTTCAGTTTCGCCAGGTCGTTCAAAAGAGAACTTCCGGAAAAATTTTCCTGGGCCAGCCCGGAAAAGGCCATGATCAGAATGGCGGCCGACAGGATGGCAAGAATTCTTCTGATTTTCATCTTTTTCTCCTTTCTTTATGTTTTTCTCTATGATTATTAAACATTTTCTCTTCCCGAGTACAACCTTAAATTTGCCCGCGGAAATCATTATTCTTATAATCACAGAAATAAGGAGGCACAGGGAAAAGATGATAACGGCCATCACCGGAGGAAGCGGATTTATCGGCCGGCGTCTGGTTGAAAGTCTGCTCCGGGACGGAGAAAAAGTGCGTCTGCTTCTGAGAAATCCTGAAAGCAGTAAGCGGGCGGAAGATTTACCGCTGGAGCCGGTTAAAGCGGACATTCTACGAAGAGATAAGCTGCGCCCGGCTCTTGAAGGCTGCGAGAAACTCTACCACCTGGCGGCATACGCCAGAAACTGGGCGAAAGATCCTCAGACTTTTTACAGGGTGAATGTTGAGGGATTCAAGAACATTCTTGAGGCTTCGCTGTCCGCCGGAGTCAAACGTCTGGTCTTTGTCAGTTCAGCCGTGGTCAGCGGACCTTCCGAAAATCAACCGGTCGTGGAGGGAAACAGACGCGAGAACCTCCCCTTTCTCACCGATTACGAAGCCAGCAAAGCCATGGCCGAAAAGCTCGTGCCTGAATACATAAACCGCGGCCTGGAAATAGTGGTGGCCAGGCCGACCAGAGTTTTTGGCCCGGGCTTACTCTCAGAAGCGAACTCTGTAACTCGCCTGATCAAATATTATCTGCGGTACCGGCTGTGCCCGGTTCTCGGCGACGGCTCTCAGCTCGGGAATTATGTTCTCGTCGACGATGTGGTCAACGGATTAAAACTTCTGATGTCGCGCGGTCGGTCGGGTGAAGCCTATTTTCTGGGCGGAGAGAATGTTTCTCTTTCGGGTTTCTACGACCTTCTGGAAGAAACAACCGGCCGGAAAGCGGTCCGTCTGAAAATTTCTCCGGCGGCAGCTTTTGCTCTGGCCAGATTGGAGAACTGGAAGGCCAGCACCTTCGGCTTTTATCCGCTTATCACCGAAGGCTGGGTAAAAACTTTTCTTCTCAACTGGGCAGTTTCTATCGATAAAGCACGCCGGGAACTCGGCTATTCCCCTCGATCGCTGAAAGAAAGTTTGATGCTTACCTGTCGCTGGCTTGGCTGCAGCCTCTGAAGATAGAATTGATCTTCTTTAAACCGATCCCGCGTTCGCTGGACAGATCGGACCGTTTTCAGGACTGATTGACCGGCTCCTTTTATTAATTTTCTTCAGACCAGCGAGCTGAGGCGACCCTGACCGCCAGAACCGCCAGAAATCCGGTAAGAATGCCGGCGATGACATCAACTCCGTAATGGTACTGTCCGTAAACCGTGCTGATAAAGAAAAGAATGATAAGAGGAACGACCACCAGCGAAACTTTCCTTCCAGCTTTCAGAGCGAAATAAAGCATCACCGCGCCGGCGGCGCAGTGGGCTGAAGGAAAGGAGCCTCCCCGGTACTGGGCGGAGCTCTCCACCAGCTCCATCACCCGGCGAAAAAACAGACCTCCGGCCGGCGCCGCGTTTTCAAAATAAAACCTCGGGCTTGAGGCCGGCACCAGAAGGAAAAGCAGAAAACAGGTAACGTAGGCCAGTCCAAGAGCAAAGATATATTTCTGGAGCTCGAACTGCCCCCGATCTTTATAAATTCTTAAAGCCAGCCAGACGACCAGAGGAAGATAAGCCATATAAGCTAACATCATCAATTCGGTCAACCAGACCGGCCGCCAGGTTAGGGCCAGGTTGGGATTGAAACCAAAAATAGCCCGGTCGAGTCGCGCCAGAAATTCATCCTTCCAGCCGAAGCCAGGGAAATTAATAACTGCCCCGGCAAGTTTGTAAAGATAGGCATAACCGGCTAGGGAAAGAGCCGAAAAAACAAAAAAAAGCCCCGGCCGGCGGCGGCACTTTTTTCTCAATTCTGGCAGCGCTGAGAACAACAGAATAGCGGGCAGGCTCAGTCCCGCTAAATAGACCTGCCGGTTCCGGTTGAGTAAATGATCAGCAACAATTAATAGAGAAAAAAAACAGATGGCGGCCACGGCCAGCTTCTCCGCCGGAAAAAGCCGGTCCTCAGGCCAGCCTCCGTCTGGTTGTCCGTAGCCCGGCGAATCTCCCGCCATTTTTCTTCAATCCTGAACAGCCAGCGTCTCAAACACCGGAGGTTTTTCTATATGGGCTTTAACCGCGCACTGCTCGGCCGCCTTGACCACGGCCTCCCGGTACTTTTCTGGAAAATGAGGCGGCAGATGTATCTCAATTCTTATCTTTTCTATCATTTTCGAAACCTGTCCCTTCTCCATCGACATGGTAAGATAAATTCCTTCAGTGGACAGCCCTCTCTGTCTGCAGAAAGCCAGAGTGTAAAAACCGGCGCAGGTGGCAATCGAGGCCAGAAAGAGGTCAAACGGAGACGGCGCTGCACCTTCTCCTCCGGCAAAGACAGGTTGATCAGTAAGAATGCTGTATCCCCTGTATTCGGCTTTAACCTTCAGGTTTCCTTCAAAGGTAACTTTTATTTTCCTGTCGTCCATACCTACCTCCAGTTAATATTTTCATTTATTTTACCCCTGAAAATGCCGCCAGGCTACCATCTACGGGAGAAAATTTCTCCTCCGTTCCCTCCCCCCTGTCTCCCTTCAAAATAACCTTCATTTTCACCCTCAGCGGCTATGCTTTGATCGCTCCATTGAAATATAATTCAAGTGCAACCATGAAAGGAGGTTAGCATGAAAAGATTGACTGCCATACTTTCGGTCGTATTGCTTCTTCTGGCTTTCCAGACCAGCGCTCTGGCCGGAGTTCAGCTTGGCATCCGCGGGGGAGCCAATGCCTCCAAACTGACGGGAGCGGACGTCCAGGATCTGGAAGGAACCATAAAAACTAAACTCGGATTCACCGCGGGCATCTTCCTGGCCATCAACATCGGGAAAATAATTACCATTCAACCAGAAGTGCTTTACACCATGAAGGGTTCACAGATTGAAGACCCGCTGGGGGAATACACCGGTAAACTTTACGGAGATTACGTCGAAATTCCTCTTCTTCTTAAAATCAGAATCCCCACTCCCGGCATCCAACCAGCCGTCTTTGCCGGCCCGTCGGTCGGCTTCAAGCTGAGGGAAAAACTCCAGATTAACGGAGAGGATGTTCCGCTTGAAGAAAGACTCCTCGAAAACAACGACTATGGCGCGATTTTCGGAGCGGGTCTGGATTTCGGTCGGCATTTCATGATCGACGTCAGATACAGCCTTGGTCTGAAAAAGGTCCTTACAGCCATCGAGGAAGGCACGCAACCTGACGTTAAAAATGGCGTCTGGTCGGCCACCATTGGCATAGCCTTTTAAGATTCGCCGGCAGCGAGAAGCAAACACTCGGAATGAAAAGCTCCTCTATAAAAAGAGGAGCTTTTTAATTTTCAGGAAGAGAATTTTACAGATAACAACCCACCAGCCGACCAACTCTCACCTGCCTGATAAACTGTTTTTAATTTCTCCGTAGCTGTCGAGTCGCTTTCTGCCGTCTAAAAAACTAATGTTTTAGAGCAGAAAGCATCTCCTCCAGCTCCTTCCGGGGTAATTAAAAACTTTAACGAAACTCCGACCTCAACGGAAAAACTTCAGGTTATGGTTATCAGATATCTGGTTCCGGAGGTTCTGTCCACTTCCAGCCGGGCGCCGAGTTGATCCCGCAAAAGTTCTATCAGCTCCATGCCAAAAGTCTTGCTCGTTCCCGGGCTAAAATCTTCCGGAAGCCCCACTCCATCATCGCTTATTTCCAGCTTCATACCTGAAGGTTCAATTTTACTCAGAACGACCTTAAGCCTACCGCGCCGGTCCCCGGGGAAGGCATGTTTGAAACAATTCGAAATTATCTCGCTGGCCATCAATCCGAGGGGTATAGCCTTACCTATATCCAGTTCGACCGACTGCAGTTGAGTTTCGATGGTAACTTTTTCCTGAGTCTGACGGTGAGCGTTATAAAGGTGGACCACCAATTTCTCCAGATAATCGGCAAAATCAATTTTCGCCAGGTTGGCGGAACGGTAAAGCTGCTCATGCACAATGGCCATCGAACGGATTCTGCTCTGGCAGTCTTTGAGAATCGAAGTAAGTTCAGAGTTTCTCGAGTGGTAGGCCTGGAGGTTAAGCAGGCTGCAGATGACCTGCATGTTATTTTTAACCCTGTGGTGAATTTCCCTAAGAAGGGCCTCCTTCTCCTTCAGCGAAGATTCCAGCGCCTGTTCCATGGCCACTCTCTGCGATATATCTCTGGCAATGCCGCACAGTCCATAAATTTCTCCTTTTTTATTCCGCAGCGGGACCTCGGTAGCGCTGAGTATTATCTTCCTGCCTCCGTATTCAAAACTGACATCCTCCCGGACAATTTCCCCCCGGAGCACCCTGTCAAACCTTTCCCGGACAGAAGGCCAGCTTTCTTCCGGATACAATGCTGCCATATTTTTTCCGAGCACTTCTTCAGCAGACGCCCCGAAGTATTCTTGAGCGGCTCTGTTAAAAAGCAATATCCTGTAATCTTTATCCAGAATAAAGATAATGTCCTGGGCACTATCGATAACCGTCTGAAGGAGTTCCTGCTGGGCCACCAGTCTCAATTCGGCTTCCTTCTTTTCGGTAATGTCTTCAACAATCCCTTCATAATAGAGCGTCTTCCCGTTTTCATCCTTTACGGCCCTGGCGCTCTCTCTTACGTAGATGACAGAGCCGTCCTTTCTACTCCAGGCAGCTTCCAGGCCTCTTACTTCTCCGTATTTTTCTATCCTCTCGATAAACGATTTTCGCGGATAGGAAGGCTCGAAGCCATCTTTTTCCAGATTTCTGGCCGCCAGTTCTTCAAAACTTTCATAGCCGAGCATTCTGATCAGGGTTGGATTGACCAGCAGAATACGCCCGTCAGGAGAAGTCCGGTAGATGCCCACGGTGGCATTTTCAAAAAGGCTTCTGAAACTTCTCTCGCTTTCCTTAAGCCGTTCTTCAGCTTCTTTCATACCGGTGATATTCCGGCTTATTCCTACTATTCCGATGAGATTACCGTCCTTATCAAAAACCGGGGATTTGATGGTCTCAAAATAAGTTTTCCGGCCATTCTTATCGACGAGGCTTTCATAAAATCGCAGAGATTTTTTCTGTTTTAAAACCTCCGCGTCAGATTGCCGGCATTGAAGAGCTAGCTCTGGCGGGAATATATCTTCGTCCTTTTTTCCGATTATTCTTTCTCGGGTTAAACCGGTCAGCTCTTCCATCGCCCGGTTGACGATCAGGTTCCTGCCCTCCAGATCCTTGAAATAGATTACATCCGGAAGAGCTTCCAGCAGGGAGGCAAACCGGGCGTTGGCTTCCCTCAGCTCCTGCTCGATCCTGACTCTTTCTGTTACGTCATGAATGATGCCGTAAAATCCTATCGGTTCTCCGGCTTCGTTCCGGAGAAGAGCGATTGAAAACTCGATGATGTGAAGCTGCCCGTTAACGTCTCTGACCTGAGCCTGAACCCCGAGCCTGGCCCGCCCGGTCCTGAACACCTCATTGAAAATGCTGAAGACCTTTTCCACGCTTTCCGGCACAAGGAAATCTCTGTAACTCCGGCCGAGCATTTCTTCCCGGCTGCGGCCCCAGGCTCTGGCCAGAGCTTTATTCACAAAAGTGAATCGGCCTTTCAGATTTACTTCATAATAACCATCTCGCATCCCGTCAAGAATCAACGTGGTCTTTTCGGCCTGGGTGGTCAGGACTCTGGCTTTCTGTCGCTCAGCCAGAGCCGAACCGAGGAAACGGACCAAAAAGCTCAGAAAATCTATCTCCTCTTTTTTGAAGGCCCTTTTTCTCGGGTCGATAATATCCAGCAGGCCGAGAATCTCATTCCGGAAGGTTATCGGAAAGCAGGCTTCTGAACCGGCTTTAAGTCCGGGAACAGGAATAAAATCCTTATCTCTGGAAACATCCTGGACGACAAGCGGCAAGCGGTTTCTGATGGCTTTACCCATAAGCCCCTGAGTGATTTTCTGCCTGTAGCCGGTCGGAATTTCTCCCCCGTCGTTTATCCATCCCCGCAGATAATACAATTCCTGCATCTCTTCATCATAAAGAAAAATGGTTACCCTTCCGTGACCGAAAGTCTGACCAAGAAGCCTGGCGGTTTCTTCCAGAAATTTCTCTATTACATGATTTTCCCTGTCGGCCACCTCCCGAAGCCCGCGGAAGAGCTGGAGAAGTCGTCTGTTGAATCTTACACCCGACCCTCTGACCCCGGGCTTATTTAAAGTGCCGGAATTCCCGGACATTAATTTACCCCTTCAGAGTTTATGAGCCGCTTATACTATAAATCAAAAAACACATTTTTTTAAGCCTTTTATTCGCCGGCGGAGCTTACCCCTTCCAGATAGTTAAAAGCCTCATCCATTGCCTGATGGTCGCCAACCAGCACCAGAATATCACGCTCGAGCAAACGGAAATCGGCGCCGGGACCGCTGTGGGTTTTTTCATTCCTGACCACAGCTATGACCGTAACTCCTGTCTTTCCGCGAAGGTCCAGCTCACCCAGGGCTCGGCCTGTCAGCCAGGAACCAGCTGGCACCAGAAACGTCTCCACCACCCCGGCTTCCAGGTAATCATAAATTTTCTCCGTAAGGCGACGCGACGACGACCGGGCTCCCCTCAGCAAGCCGTATCTTTCGCTTCGTATGATCTGAACCTGGGTGTTGATGATATTCCGCGGCAGATGGTATTTTTCCAGCACCCGAACAAAAATTTCTATCGAAGTCTCAAACTCTTCCGGAATGACGTCGCTGGCTCCGAGCGAATAGAGCTCTTCGATTTCCGAGGCAAAACGCGTGCGAACTATTATGAACGCCTCGGGATTCAACTTTCTGGCAATGCTTACCGCCCGTCTGGCGGCCGCCGGGTCGGAGACAGCCACCACCAGAGCTCTGGCAGAAGCCATGCCAGCTTCCTTCAGAATCAACTCACTGGAAACATCGCCGAAAATGATCGGCTCCCCGGATTCCTGAGCTTCACGGTAAGTCTCCGGATTGAGTTCTATCACCACATAAGAAATCCCCGTTTCCTTCAAAACTCTGGCCAGGTTCCGACCGTTCAGCCCAAATCCGGCGATTATCACGTGGTCCTTAAGTTTTTTACCGTCTGGAACTGGAAAATCGGACAACACCGGACGAAAGGCCCGCCGCTGAATTTTTTCCACCGCTTCCACCAGCCAGGGACCGCAAGCGAGAAGCAGCGGGGTGGCTAAAACAGTCAAAACCGATGAGGCCACGAAAACCTGGAAGATTTTCCCTCCCAGAAGATTGTTATCGCGAGCCACACCCGCAAGAACAAACGAGAATTCTCCTATCTGCGCCAGTCCGAGAGCGGTGAGAATGGCCACCCGGAAATTAAATTTCATCAACCTTACCGTCAGGAAAACTACCGCCAGTTTGATAAGGATGATACCGGCCACCACCGCCAGCACCGACCATCTTAATTTCCAGGCCAGGCGGGTGTCGAGCAGCATCCCGATGGAAACAAAAAACAGACTGTTGAAAACATCCTTGAAGGGCAGAATGTCGGAGACCACCTGATAGCTGTAAGGCGATTCAGAAATGATCACTCCGGCCAAAAAAGCTCCAAGCGCCAGGGACAACCCGAGCGAGGAGGTGAGATAAGCCATTCCGAGGCAGGCAAAAAGAGCTGAAAGGAGAAAGATCTCCTTTATTCTGGTTCTGACGATGATGGATATGACCGCCGGCATTACTTTTCTGGCGATGAAAAATACCAGAACCACCGCTCCCAGGCTCAGCAGAAAGCGCCCTCCCAGGTCGATGAAGGAGACCGCCGCCAGATTGGCCAGGAGAGGAATAAGCGCGAGCATCGGCACGAGTGCCATGTCCTGAAAAATAAGAATACCCAGAGAAATCTGTCCGTGCGGAGCCTCGAGCTGTCTCCTGTCCGCCAGCAATTTCATCACAACCGCGGTCGAACTCAAAGCCGCCAGAAATCCGAAAATTACCGCTTCTTCGGCCGCTGCTCCGAGGACCCTCGATATGGCCGCCACCACCATTATGGTCATTAATAGCTGCAGGCTCCCGCCGACCCAGAAAAATCGCTGGATTCTCTGCAGCCGCTCGAGCGAAAACTCGATGCCGATGACAAAAAGCAACATCATCACTCCGACCTCAGCCAGAGCTATTATCATCCGCAGATCTTTAACCAGCCCGAGCCCGCCGGGTCCGATGAGAATTCCGGTGATCAAAAATCCCACGACCGCCGGAATCTTCAGTCGATGGAAAAGAACAATCACCAAAATTGAGGCCAGAAGAACAATCAACAATTCAGACAGCAGCAAAACGTCCATTCCAGCATCTTCCACGAAAACAGATAATACTTTCCAAAAATTACAACAAAAACATTATGAAGGCAAATGACGATTTAATGGTTTAATAGAATTTAAGCTCTTCAAATCAAGCCGGACCGCAAGAGTCGCCGCTCAGTTCTTATTGATTCAGCCGGAATGAAAAAATCCTGAAAACCGAAGCCTGAAAAAAAATATTGTCCTCACCCTCTTTCCTCGAGCAGTTAGCCGTTCCAGACTTTAACTGCCTATTTCCACGGTCTCTGCTTATCAGCAGTATCTGTCTTTTCGCTTCCACCAGAAACAAAAAATTTCAGGACAACAGCCAGCGGACAGCTTTTTAGGTGCGGTTATTTATGGCAAAAAGAGCGGTGATGAAACGATTGACCTCCAGCATATCAGCCAGTTCCACCTCAACCTTTTTTCCGCCGGTCCTCTTCACCCAGGGGATATAAGCGGTGGTCTCGGCATCAAAAATGTTCTTAAAAGTAATTTCCAGCCGAACCGGAGTTTGCACTTTATAAGGTTTCAGCTCCTTGATTTTCCTCACTGCCTGTTCGGCTTTCTTTCTTATTTCCGCCTGAACTGCTTTCGGATGGGGAGACATGGCCGAAAGGAACCCGAGAGACTTTTTCGTCATCACCGTCTCCACTCCGGGAAAATTCTCCTTAGCTTCCGCCACCACATTCTGGTCGCCGCAGACCAGAATTACCGGAACGTCAAAATGACCGGCCACCGCCGCGTTGAACAGCGCCTCGGACACCACTCTGCCGTTAATTTTTATTTCCTCAAATTTTGTCCCCCAGATGGTATGAGCCAGATTGCCCTCAGGAGTGCCTTCCTTCGGGTGATAACCGATGAATATCACGCCGTCAAAGCTGGAATCAATTCCTTCCATCTGGAGGAGCGGACGGGGAAATGACCTTATCAGAAACGCCTTCTCATTCAGGTCTTCAGGGATAATATTCTGGGCGTTCCCGTGAGAATCCGAAACTATAATCTCCCCGGCTCCGGCCGCCAGGCAGCCTTCGATGGCCGCGTTTACCTCGGCCGTCATCAGTTTCCGGCCGCGCTCGTAATCAAACTGGCCGGCAGCGGTCTGAGCGTTAACCACATGGGCGATGCCTTCGATATCAACCGAAATATATATTTTCGGTTTTTTCACCTGGGCCGAGGCCGGCCCGACCAGAAGAAAAATCAGAACCAGGGAAACAATCATCCGGAATAATTTCTGCCTCATACTGACCTCCTCCTTTTATGATTTTGTTTTTCTTTTCGAAGCGACAATAAAATCTTTTTCCCGGAGTTCTAAGCGAAGCGGCCAGGGGTCTTCCCAGGGTTTTTTGAAGGCAAACCCGGCCACCACCCAGAGAACCCCGGGTTCGGGCTCAAAAACGTAAGGATAGCTCAGCTGTCCGCCGGGGTGTTTAGCTATGACCACAGGCTCGGACCAGTTAAAGCCATCCCCGGAGAAAGAAATACTGAGCTCCTCGCGATGCCAAGAAGCCGGAAGTTCAGAATGAAACGGAGTCGGTCGAGTTTTCGGCCAGACCCTGCCCTCCGGGTTGAGCCTGTTCCAGACCAGAACCAGCCGCCCGCTTCTCAGTCTCAGAAGATAGCCGGGCGAGCTGCTGGCGTCTATCGATGAAGGTTGAATCGTCCGCCAGTACTTCCCGTCCTCCGAGATGGCCTGCCAGAACCGGTCAAACCCGGTCCTGATGAGCATCAACACCCGGCCGTCTGGAAGTTCGGCCGCCGTCGGCTCGAAGGCCCCGTCGTGGTGGCCGTGTCCGCCGAGGTCTATCCAGTTGCTGCGCCGCCAGCTCTTACCGTCATCGTCCGAATAAAAGGAACAGACGACCAGTCTGCCCGGGTCGGAGATCAGATGCTGCAGGGGCACCACCACCCGACCGGATGAAGTCTGAATCAGGCCGAAGAAATTTGGGTTATAACCTTCAAGAATCCGCTGATGGTCAATCCAGGTGCAACCGCCATCGAGACTCCTTATCGACCAGACCTCGAGCCGGCAGTCTCCGGGCTCGTTTTTCTCGACGTCCCAGCTGAATTTTTTCCCCTCAAAATTCAGGTAGACAAGGATAAGAACATTATTCTTTGTCCGCAAAAGATAATAAGAGGCTGGCTCAGCCGGATTAAGACCGCGACAGACAAAAACCGGTTCGGTCCAGGTTTTTCCGCGGTCCCGGCTGAGATAAAAACCGCGATCGTCAACCGTGGCCAGACTTCCGTCAGCCATCAGAACGAACGGACCCGGTTTTGTTATTTCCAGAGGCTGGCAGGCCGGATGAACCCAACTTCCGGCTTCATCTCCGTAGGAAGTGGCGCAAAGAATCATCAGGAGACAGGCAACAAAGATTGCAACCGGTTTCATCGGTATCCTGCCCATGTGGTTTTCATTCAATAATTCTCTTTCACGGCAATATAAATAATACAAATTACATTTTAGTGCCAGCGAGATTTGCTCATGAACAGACAGGTCATGGACGCTTTTTCTAAGTTCTGGGCTCTATCATGGTTTTTAAATTTTGCTCAAGCGGGAATCCGTCTTTTCCAGCCAGAAAGAGCCCTGGCGCTTCTTTCGCTTCCCGGATTCCGGAAGTCTCCACTCGCGCCGGCTTCAGAAAGCTCATCGGGGAAAGGTTCAGGCTGATGGCGGAAATGTGGCCGGAACTGCCGTTATCATGTTTTCCCCGTTTTCACAGACTGTCCTTTATTGTGACTAAATTCAGTGGAAAAAAATAATTGTCATAAAAAATAAAAATTTATAAAATTATTGAAAACAGGAGGTAACGATGAAAAAGACGCCTTCCATCCTGCTCATATTCCTTTTTCTGGTTATAGCTGTTGTGCCGGCCAGAGCTCTGGTGACTTTCGGGGTTAAGGGCGGCCTGAACAATTCCAAAATCGTCTTCAGCCCGGCTATAGACTGGCCAGGCCAGAAGTATCTTCAGGGCTACTGTTTCGGAGCTTTTCTCACCCTTAATCTGGGCCCTATCGGTTTTCAACCGGAAGTTCTTTACTCCCGCCGAGGGCTGGAAGCCCGGATACCGATTGATCCCGGAAATCCAGACGACCTGGGTCAAGCCAAAATTATTCTTGACTATATTGAAATTCCTTTGCTGGTCAAACTGAATATCATTCCGGCAGGACCGGTAAAGCTTTTTGTCTTTGGTGGTCCTTCTTATAACTATCTGCAGAAAGCTAAGGCCGTGATCACCTACATGGGACAGTCTGAAGAAGAAGATTTAAAAGACGATTTCAGAAGCAGCTGCCTGGCGGCGGTCGGCGGTGTCGGTCTGGATGTTAAAATTCCTCTACTTTTCAAGATAACCGCAGACGCACGTTACCATTATGGTCTTGGAAACATCCTGTCAGAAAGCTCGATCTTTCCAACCGACAAAGCCAGAAATACCGGATTCTCGATTCTGCTGGGAATCGGCTTCTAATTAAAAAGCGCAGGGCAGGATTAATCTTTTCAGGCAACAATTTGAAAAGAGTCCGGCCTGCGGAAAGAAATTTTACCGTTAAGAAGTTGGAGCCTGAGTAAACAGCCTGATCTTTTAAAATTCGAGCTAACTGCCATCAGACATCGGGGCCTGTTCACAAAAGTCTGTGAAAGCCACCACGCGCCCAGGACTTCAGTTCAATACCAGTTTTCCTGATTTCAGATAAGCCACCAGTTCTTTTTTCTGACTCGGACAGCACATCGGGTCATCCGGTCCATGAGTCAGCAGCGTAAGGTATATTCTGCGATCCTCAATCCCCAGGCTTTTTATCTCCACCCGGTCTCCCAGTTCCAGCGTATCGGTCTGTTTGAATGAACGTCCCTCATTCAACAGCGCGGTGAGTTCATAAAAATGACCGCTGCCCCCGAAATTTGAAACCAGAACCACAGCCAGGTCAGGTTTGCCGTCACCGTTCAGGTCACCGACGGTCACCTCCGAAAGTTTCACCTGAACATAATCATCCAGCCCTTCACCCGCCTGATACTCGCCATCTTTCAACCTGTATCTCGAACCGTCGTTCAGGCGGTATTCAAAGTTCTTCGCCAGTTTAATCAGATCTTCATCTGACAATACTTTTTGTTGAAGCTTTTCTGACAAAACCGACCCGACCGAGATTAAAGTCAGCCCCAGGAAAATACAGAAAAATGACTTCAGCGGATTCAAAAAAGATGCTTTTTCCACCATGGTTTTTCTATTCCCCACTGTTATCCTCCAGTATTTTATCTCCAGACACTTTTATAAACAGAAATCAAGATTTTCTCAAGCGGCAGCAGCCATTCACTGTCGGTAACCTGGAATAAACCTGCTAACCAATCTGAATAAATCCTGGCCATACTGGAATTTCTCCGGAACCTTTTAAAATGGCCGTTCGTATAAAATAATGCCATTATATTAAAAATGCTCCAATGATAACTGCTGTTTTTGATACGGAAAAAAATTATTACTTGAGGAGTCAATAATATGTTCAAACTTCTTCTAGCAAGACTTGCCTCTTCATTTTCCGGGATTTCTTCTGGAAGTAGATTTTTGTTCAAATGTCTCAGATACTCTGTCCTTTCCTACCTCATCCTGCTTGTTCTGACAACTGAAATCTTCAGCCAGAGCCTCAACCTGCCTGCAAGAAACTGGGGTCTGAGCTTTGGAAATTCCAAAAATTTCACAGGAGTGCGGTTTAACTTTCGCGACAGGAATGTTGAAAAAATTAACGGCATAAACATTACCATCTGGAAACCCTATGGTGAAAACCGGAATTCGGTCGTCAATGGCTTATCGCTTGGTCTGCTCCCCGGAGCGGGAGAAATGCGCGGTCTGCAAGTCGGTATCTTCGGCGTGGGCGCAGAAAAAAGCGCTTCTGGAATTAACCTGGGAATCCTTGGGGCCGGAAGCGGACGGAACCTTTACGGACTTAACTTGGGAGGGTTCGGAGCAGGTGCCGGCGAAAACCTGGCCGGGATAAACGTCGGGGGAATTGGACTCGGAGCCGGGAAAAACGTAACTGGGCTGAACCTGGCAGGACTGGGAATCGGTGCCGGCACTGACCTGACTGGCATTATCCTGGCTGCAGGCGGAGCGGGCGCCGGAGATAATCTGCGCGGGCTGGCCCTGGCCGGGCTTGGCGCGGGCGCGGGTGAGAATATCTCCGGGGTGGTGGCAGCCGGACTCGGGGCTGGAGCTGGTGAAAATATCAAAGGCCTTGTTATGGCCGGGCTGGGAGCAGGAGCCGGAGAAAAAATAAGCGGAGTGGCCGTAGCTGGCCTCGGAGCCGGAGCGCCCGAAGTTAAAGGAGCGATCATCTCGGGTCTTTTCGCCGGCGGGAAAGATTTAACCGGACTATTCCTGGCCGGGGGTTCCATCAGGTTATCCAGGGATGGGAACCTGCGCGGTCTGGCCATAAGTTCCTTTAATTACCTTCCGGGTGGCCTTCAGGGGCTGTCCATAGGCCTGGTTAACTATGCCTTGAAGGTGGAGAAAGGATTTCAGCTTGGTTTGATCAACATAATCAAGAACAATCCCCGGGCCACCAGAGTGCTTCCGGTCATCAATACCGGCTGGTAATAGCACTTGTCGATTGGCATCCAGTAATTAAAAAATTCAGCCCTGTTCCCTGAAGTTCTCCGGTGTTCCGGGAGTCATCTCTCTTTCCTCACCGGAAATCAAATCGATTTATAAATCAAGGCCTGTATGTGTATAATAAAAACAAGATGGAAAAACCGACGGTAGTCATCAGTGCCTGCCTTAACGGCTATTTTAACCGCTACAACGGCGGAACTGTCAGCGATGATCAGGTCAACGCTCTCAAACCGAGGTTTGAATTGATAAACGTCTGTCCGGAAGTGGAGGTCGGCCTCGGAATACCAAGGAAGACGCTCAGCCTCTTCAGAATCGGCAACCGAGCTCAGGTTATTCAAAAAGAGACCGGACTTGACTTAACGGAAAGACTGAGAGAATTCTCAGAAAAAAAGATCGCCTCCCTGCCCGAAGTCGACGGATTCATCCTCAAGGCTAAATCCCCGAGCTGTGGCGTGAAAATCTCGAAGGGACCAGAATCCTGGGAAAGGATGACGGAATTTTCGCCGCTGCCGTGCGTCGGCTTCTGCCTCATCTTCCTCTGGTCGACGAAGGCCGCCTGAACAACCGGGAACTGCGCTGGGAATTTCTGGCCAGGGTTTACCTGCACTTCTTTTTCCGGAAATCAAGCCGGGACATCAGATCGCTGATCGATTTTCACTCCCGGGCGAAATATCTTTTCATGTCGGTCTGCCAGAAGGACCTGAAAACTCTGGGTCAGATTCTGGCCGCTCACAATAAAGAAAACTTCCAGGAAACGCTGTCCGCCTACCGGCAAACCTTCTATCGCCTGCTCAACCGGCCGTTCAGAAAATCCAACCTGATCAATGCTTTCACCCATATGTTCGGCTATGTTTCTTCACGCTTGACCCCTGGCGAGAGAAAACATTTACTGAAACTCCTGGAGCAGTACCGTTCGGGCAAAACCGATTTTGTGACCATCATTGAGTTTCTCAGGGCTTACGGCTACCGTTTTAACCTTTCCTATCTTCTTGACCAGTACCTGTTGAATCTGGAGTGAGTTAAAAAACCCGGAATCTTTTATCACCAACCGGGTAAGATTAAAAAAATTCACCAGAAAAAGGGAAGAAGATGTCAGACTCTGCGTCAAAAAAAGAAAATGTGGCTAAAGAAGTTTTGTTCCTGCAAAAACCTCAGACGTAAGACATCAGTTTTACTTTTCCTGTTCTCACTGCTGTTAGCCTGGTCCGGGCTTTCCTCCGCCCAGGAAAGGTCTAAAATCCTCGAAATAAAAAAGACCACCAACCCACCCCGGATAGATGGCCTTCTGGACGACCTCTGCTGGCAGAACCAGTCTCCTGTTTCGGGCTTCGTTCAGTATAACCCGATTAACGGAGCGCCGGCTTCCGAGGAAACATTTGTCTGGGCCTGTTATGATGATAAATACTTATATTTTGCCTTTCTGATGAAGGACTCCCAGCCGGATAAAATCTGGGCTGAACTGACGCCCAGAAACCAATTCGATAACAACGATTTCATCCAGATTATTCTTGATACCTACAATGACAGACGGACGAGCATTTCATTCACGGTCAACCCGAGAGGAGTCCAGAAGAATTCGGTCGAAACCATCTGGAAATCAGGGGCTAAAATAAGAGAGGACGGCTGGTCAGCCGAAATTGCCATACCTTTCAAATCGCTTCGCTTCTCTACCGCCTCAGAACAGGTCTGGGGAATAAATTTTCGCCGGTACATCCACCGACTGAACGAAACCGACTACTGGACCGAAGTCAAAAGGGACCTGCCCCTTCTTCAGCAGATGGCAGAATTGAGAGGTTTGCGGGAAATAAAAGCCGGACACAATCTGGAAATTTTCCCATATGTCGGTGTTCGCTCTTCCCGCTGGTCGGACGAAAAAGACGAAAAGCTAGCTGCCGGCGTTGATGTTAAATACGGGATCCAGCCTAACCTCTATCTCGATGTCACCGCCAGTCCGGATTTCAGCCAGGTAGAATCCGACCCCTTTCTCTACCAGCTCTCACCCTATGAAAATTATCTCAGGGAAAATCGACCGTTCTTTACTGAAGGCAGTCAATATTTCAGCCTGGCTACCAGCACCCGGATTTTCTATTCCCGGCGGATCCGAGATCCCCGGCTGGCCGCCAAGATTTCGGGAAAGACCGGAGCTTATTCCTTCGGCATCCTGGGCGCCCTTAACAAAACAGATTACGGCTCATCCAGATTCGGCATCTTCCGTTTGAAGAGAGATATATTCAGGAACTCCCAGGTCGGCATATATTACACCGGAGTCGACGAGCTTGACTTAACCAGCCATAACCTGGCTTTTGATTATAGCTTTAACTTCAAGAACTTTTATTACCTGCGCGGGGCCAGCATTTTCTGTTTCAACTCGGCCGGAGACAATTCCAGAAATGGCATTCACCAGATTGAATTTCAACGCGAGCCTGACGCCGGCTGGCAATTCCGGGCCAGCTTTGAAAGAATAGAAGAAAGGGCCAGCCTGCGAGCTGGCTACCTGGGACGGGTCGATTTCCAGTCGCTGGAAACGACGTTGGGTTATGCCTGGCGTTATAATAGGGGCACGGTTCAGAGGTTAAGCTGGGATATAACAGGTAATCTGGGCCAGGATTCGCATGGCCGCAGGGTAAGCGAAGAACTGGAATTCATGATGTTCTGGAGATTCTTCAACCGGATCGATCTTAGTTACGGAATCTTTGCCGGCCAGCGTCAGTACCAGGTCCGTTCTTCAGAAGACGAACTTATCTGGAACGGAGAATTCCTGCAAAATTATGGCATTCGTGGTGACTTCGACTGGGAAAGAGGTGGCTTCCTCAAAGAAATCAGCCTTGAAGGTAGCTGGCAGAAAAGAGGCATTTACAACGAGGATTTCACGGCCGTCCTCCCCGGAAGTCAGCTCACTCTGGAGGGCAGCCTCTCGTTAAAACCCAGGAGCAATATCGAGCTGTCCCTGGCCGCCGATTACATCAGACAGCTTTTCTCAGCCACAGGAGAAGAAGTTTTTGAGGGGCTGACCTACAGAGCTTCCCTTCATTACCAGATTACCCATAAGCTTTTTATGAGCACCACACTGCTGGGCGAAACCAGGGAGAATCAATATAGTTTCGATTTTCTGGCAGGATACTACCTCGGTGCCGGGAGCATAATTCAGCTCAGTTTTAAGAAGAGTCAGCGGCGGGAGCTGCTGGAAACGGAAAAAGGACACTCCACCACCCTCAAGGTTTCCTATCTTTTCAGGATCTGATTTGTTCAGCGATACCCGTAAGCTATTTTCCTTATCACGGTTTGCTTCCCGGGGGCATGACTATTATCTTTTTCCCCTTTCCATAAATTTCAGCCAGCCCTTGCACAAACAGGAGACCGACCAGAGCGGCCGTAACCGCATCCAGCTCATCAGACGTCATTTCCAGCCAGGGTTTTGCTCCGGGACTCAGTTTGAGTCTGAATTTTTTTTCAGACAACCTTTTCAGACCCTTCGCTAGCCTGGCTCTGTCCTGTCCGGCCCGGGGGAGGCGCCAGATATCCTGGGCTCCGCCAGGATAAACTTCTATCACCCGACAGCCAGCTTTTCGCAGCAGGCGCGCCAGATGTCTTCCTCGTGTCGTCAGGAGCCTCATAGGTCCGAGAGTGATCGGGAAAAACCTTATCCCCTTCTGCCTTAAAGCCAGGTCGCAGCTTCTGAAATGACTGCCTGTCCTATCCTCGATGTGCCGGCGTCCGGGCGGAAGCGTCAGGGGAGCATCTATGGCCACGACCTTAGGCCCGGCGCCCTCAACTGTCTTCAGAATTTCTTCATCCGAAAAAAGAATTGAGGTGACGATCAATCCTGAGCGCACAAGGCAATACCCCGTGGCCCTAGCCGGAGAGCCGGCCAGGTCAAGCCCGACGATGCCATCCGCTGCGGTCAACATACTGAAGGCAGGCAGTAACCGGAGATATATCAATAAGCCACCAGGAAAAACGCCTCTACGACTACATCAGGAAAATATCTTCCCTTAAGTTTCCTAAAATCTTCCAGCGAGGCAATTTCCTCAGGACCGACTTTTACTTTTCCCTGAGACGAGAACTTAACATAAAGCTCAGCCAGAGCGATGATCGAAGCCCCAACTGGAATGGAAGAAAGGCTCTTTTCCAGCTCACCTGCTTTCTGCCGATAATGAACATAATAACTTTGAAGAAGCGGTTGAACCTCACTCAGGATGAGGGCAGCGCTTTTGAGCATCACTTTTTCCCGGTCGTTCAGTTCTAGATGGGATAGACTCTCTTTTTCCATATACTCTGTAGTCCGGCTGAATAGCGGCAGGCAATTTTGAAGTTCCGGGATATCGCTCAGCAGGGCCGCTGATTTGATGTTTTCAACTTCAGCTTTGTTTAATTCGAGAACCGAGGCGATTTTCCCGGCCAGGTCAGCCACTTTTTCTGCTCTCGATTTCCCTTCCTCGCCGAGTTCGAGATATTTCAAAACGATGGAAAGAATCCCGACATACGCTCTTTTTAAGTTGTAAACTTCTTTTTCTCTTTTCTCGCTCAAAATTCCCACTACCCAGGCGGTCAGCACCAGAAAAACCGCCCAGGAAATCAGAAGTATAAGGTCATCTCTTGTCAGGG
>FWWL01001047.1_pt1 | contig 38908 bp, 34 predicted proteins | sample 2228331 | NCBI WGS metagenome assembly FWWL01 (sample SAMEA103939775, study PRJEB20133) | metagenome
ATAGATGACGATATGTTTTTTTATAAACATAGGACTCCGAAGGGGTCCAACATTCTACGATACAATGTAAATTAACTCCTTCTAATGCCTTTTTTTGGTTTATATTTTCCACTAACCTAAAGTGTAGAACCTAAATAATAGTTACAAATCAATAATTAAGTACTAGATAAAACTCGATATAAGCTAATAATCAGATAGTTGATAAAACAACTGCAATCAAGAAATTTGCTATAAAGAGTCCTTTGAAAGATGTTTTATAAAATCCAGAAAATCAGCAAGATAAAAAAGTTATTAACAAAGTGGTAAAAAATGGGAAAAATTGTATGAAAGTGGGAAAAAATTATCTATTTTTGGGTATTAAAATTTTTTATGATAACCTTTATAGGCGATTATCCGTGTAAGGCTGATTCTAAGGGAAGAATCATGTTGCCGTCTGCCTTTAAAAAGCAGATGGGGGAGAAGGTTATCGATCGTTTTGTTGTAAAAAAAGCCATTTTTGAAAAGTGTTTGCTTCTTTACCCATACGAAGAGTGGGAAAGACAAATCAGTATTTTGCGTTCTAAAATCAATCCGTATAATCGTACTCATGCGGAATTTTTGCGGGAATTTTTTAAAGGGACGGCAGAAGTTACGCTTGATAATAACAACCGGTTGCTGATTCCGAAACGTTTGCTCGACTGGGCAAACATCAAGTCTGAGGTTGTGCTTGCTGGTCAGGACGACAAGATTGTAATCTGGGATAAGACAACTTACGAAAAGCAAACACTTTCGGATGAAGAATTTGCATCGCTGGCTGAAAAAATCCTTGGTGGAAATAACTTAAATGAAGACTAACATGGGAGTGTATCATGTTCCCATATTATTAACTCAAGCCATTGAGGGTTTAGCTATTAAGGAGGGTGGAGTATATGTTGATATGACTTTTGGTAGTGGGGGATATACAAAGGCAATTTTACAGGCAGCAAGCAATGTAACCGTCGTTGCATTTGATTGCGATAAAGATGCGTTGCAGAATGCTATTCAAGATAAGCGATTGCATTTATTTCATTCAAATTATCGCTTCTTTAATCACTTTCTTGACTTTTTAAACATTTCTGGTATAGATGGTCTGGTAGCCGATTTGGGAGTTTCGTCGCATCAGTTTGATACTGCTGAAAGAGGCTTCTCTTTTCGATTTGATACAGAACTTGATTTGAGAATGAATGTGGAAGCAAAATTAACTGCAAAACAAGTTGTGAAAGAATACTCAAAAGAACAACTAACAGAAATATTTAGAAATTATGGTGAGCTTTACGAAGCATCTCGTATTGCACAAGCCATTATCTCGAACAGAGAAGCTCATGCGATTGAAACAACTCAACAACTTGCAGATGCTTTAAAACCATTAATTCCAAGAGGAAAAGAACATAAGTTTTTAGCTAAAGTGTTTCAGGCATTGCGAATAGAAGTGAACGATGAATTAAACGCTTTGCGTGAAATGTTAGAAAAATCGCTTATGTATTTAAAGCCAGGTGCCCGTGTTTCTATTGTAACTTATCATTCGCTCGAAGATTCGATGGTAAAGAATTTTTTTAAATCTGGTAATGTTGAAGGCAAAATAAGCTATGATGTAAAAGGTAATCCGATAAATATACCTTTTAAAATGATAAACAAAAAGCCAATTGTGCCTTCAGATGAAGAAATAGAAGCCAATAATCGTGCTCGAAGTGCTAAACTAAGAATTGCCGAACGGTTATGACGAAAGAGAAAAAAAATAATGTAAATGGTTATGATAAAACAGGATGGATACGTTCCTTAATAGATGGTTCGTTTCTGTCAAGGGAGATTGTTTTTAAACATTTTCGCTTTATTCTTTTTTTGATGTTTCTTGGTTTGCTGTATATATGGAATAGAAATCATGCAGAGAAATTGGTTCGTGAAACAATAAAACTAAAACGTGAAGTAGAAGAACTGAAGTCGGAGCAGTTGTCAGTAACTTCTACTTTGATGAGACTTTCGCAACAAAGCGAAGTAGAAAGTCTAATAGTTAAGCAAAATCTAGATTTAATTAATTCTGAAACGCCACCTTTCAAGTTAACCGTGCAATGTCCGAAAAGAGAAAAGAAATATTAGCACGATTGGGCTTGTTATATACTGCCTTTGCCCTGTTTTCTGTAATAGTGCTTGGCAAAGTACTTTATTTGCAGTTGGTAGAGGGTTCGTATTGGAAGTCGAAAGCGTTGGTTATTTCTCAAAAGAACGTGATACTTCCGCCAATGCGTGGCGATATTTTGTCTGAAAATGGGAAGGTTTTGGCTACTTCAGTGCCTTATTATGAAATTAGAATTGATTTCAGAGCAGATGGCCTGAACAAAAAGGTATTTTATGAGAATATTGATTCACTTTCGATTTATTTATCTCAAATATTTCAAGACAAAGATGCTATAACGTATAAAAAGGAGCTTAGTGAAGCCTACAAAAAAGGGAATCGTTATTATTTACTGAAACGTAAAGTTGACTATGCAACTTACAAAAAGCTGAAGCAACTGCCTTTATTCAGAATGGGGCAAAACAAAGGTGGTTTTATTGCCCAGCAAATTTTTACCCGCATGAAACCTTATGGTAGTTTAGCCGCTCGTACTATTGGTTACATTACACAGGACAATGTGGTAGTTGGAATAGAAGGGGCATTCGACTCTTATTTGAGAGGCAAAGAAGGGATACAATTTATGCAAAGACTATCGGGTAATGTCTGGATGCCTATTAACAACGGAAACTCCATCGAGCCACAAGATGGTTATGATGTGGTTACTACTATTGACCTTAATCTACAGGACGTTGCCCATCATGCGTTGCTTTCTAATCTTCAAAAGCACGAAGCTGCTTATGGTTGCGTAATTGTCATGGAAACCAAAACAGGCGAGATAAAAGCCATGGCTAACTTGCAACACGATACTATACAGAAAAAATATGTAGAAAAGTTCAATTTTGCTATTGGAGAAAGTGTTGAGCCAGGTTCTACTTTTAAATTGGTTTCTATGATTGCTGCACTGGAAGAAGGCTGTGTTAAGATAACTGATACCATCAATACTGGAAATGGAGTCGTTACGTATTTTGGAGCAAAAATGAAAGATTCGCATGAAGGAGGGTATGGAAAAATATCGGTATCTGATGTGTTTGCTTATTCATCCAATGTGGGAACTTCGAAAATCATTACTTCCTGTTATCAGAACAATCCAAAAGGCTTTATTGAAAGAATATACAATCTGCATTTGCACGAAAAACTTGGATTAGATATTAAAGGAGAAGGCGTTCCTGTTATTAAAGATCCTTCCGATACTTCGTGGTCGGGTCTTACTTTGCCATGGATGTCAATTGGTTATGAGGTTAAAGTAACACCAATGCAAATACTTACATTGTACAATGCTGTTGCTAATCAGGGAGTTATGGTTAAGCCTAAATTAATTAAGGAATTACGATATCGTGGTGAAGTTGTGAAAACATTTGAAACTCAAATCATCAATCCTTCAATTTGTTCAAAGCAGACACTTGAGTCGGTAAAAAAAATGTTAGAAGCTGTAGTTGAAAAAGGTACAGCAAAGAATCTAAGTGGCACACCTTATAAAATTGCCGGAAAAACAGGAACTGCACAAATAGCAAGAGGGCGTCATGGTTATTTGAGTGAAGATGCCAAAAAAACTTATCGTGCATCGTTTGTTGGGTATTTTCCTGCAAATAATCCAAAGTATAGCATCATTGTTATAGTAAACTCTCCTTCTAAAAGCGTTTATTATGGAAATATAGTTGCCGGACCTATCTTCAAAGAAATTGCTGATAAAATATATGCCACACATGTAGAAATTCAGGAAAACTTTGAACAGATTGCCAAACGTGATACTTTCATGCTTAAAGGCAAATTAGGATATGGCTACGATTATCATCAGATTTTAAAACATATTCCTGTAAACTATACTAATGAGGCAAGCAATAAATGGGTGAAACCAGTGTGCGAAAAGAAATCAATATCCTTTAAAAATGCAGCTATTTCACAAAAGAATATGCCCAATTTACTAGGCATGGGATTGCGTGATGCCTTGCATGTGTTGGAAAATATGGGACTTGAAGTAAGAGTAATGGGCCGGGGCAAAGTAATCAAACAATCTATCCCGACCGGTGCTGCAATAAAAAAAGGCGATATGGTGTATTTAGAATTAAGTTAGTATGAAACAGATAGAAGACATAGTAAAACACATACCAATTATAGAAATAAAGGGAGAACCTTTAGCTGGTAGAGTGAATAAGATGTACATCGATTCGCAGAAGGTTAAACCTAATTCGATGTTTATTGCCATAAAGGGGACTTCTGTTGATGGACATGATTTTATTGATGATGCAATACGCAAAGGTGCAAAATATATTGTTTGCGAACATATTCCATTGGATACACGCAGTGATGTAATTTATATAAAAGTTGAAAATACAAAAAAGCTTGCAGGACGCATTGCTGCGGTTTATTATGATTTTCCTTCAACAAAGCTTAAAGTTGTTGGTGTAACAGGAACAAATGGAAAAACTACCATTGCGACTTTATTGTATCGTTTGCATCGTTTAATGGGAAAAAAGTGCGGTTTACTATCAACTGTTGTTAATTATGTAGATTCGAAAATGTATCGATCAACTCATACGACGCCAGACCCCATAGAGTTACAGAGATTATTAAGCAAAATGGTAGAGGCTCGGTGCGAATATTGTTTCATGGAAGTTAGCTCTCATGCGGTTGATCAATATAGAATAGAAGGAGTGCAATTTGAAGGCGGAATTTTTACTAACCTTACTCACGATCATTTAGACTATCATAAGACATTTGAAGCTTATTTAAAAGCAAAAAAGACCTTTTTCGATATCTTGCCCGAACACGCATTTGCATTAACCAATGCCGACGATAAAAACGGAATGGTGATGGTTCAAAACACCAAAGCCCGTGTTTATACGTATGCACTAAGGACACTTGCAGATTTTCATGCTAAAATATTAGAAAAACACTTAGACGGAACATTAGTACAGATAGAAAATAAAGAAGTATTTGTAAAGCTGATAGGTGAGTTTAATGTGTATAATCTTTTGGCTATTTATGGGACAGCAATTTTATTGGGTGGTGAAGTGGAGAATGTGTTGTTGCATTTAAGTTTGCTATGCCCTGTAGACGGTCGTTTTGAATACTTTTTAACACGAAAGGGAGTAGTTGGTATTGTTGATTATGCTCACACACCCGATGCCCTGGCAAAAGTTCTTTCTGCTATAAAAGAACTAAAGAAAGATACAGCAAAAGTCATAACAGTTGTAGGTGCAGGTGGAAACCGCGATAAGACCAAACGCCCTGTTATGGCTAAGGAAGCTATAACCTACAGCGACCAATTAATTTTAACTTCGGACAATCCCAGAAATGAAGACCCGCAAGAGATTATTAATGATATGCTAAAGGGTTTATCTGCTTCGGAAAAGGAAAGAACGCTTACTATTATTGATCGCAGAGAAGCTATCAGAACCGCAATAACACTGGCTCAGAAAGATGATGTTGTTTTGGTAGCAGGCAAGGGTCATGAAACGTATCAGGAAATTAAGGGAATAAAGTATCCTTTTGACGATAGGCAAATAATAAAAGAATTTGTATAAATAATGTGTTATGCTTTACTATTTGTTTTTATATCTGGATAAACAGTTTGACTTCCCGGGAGCAGGGTTGTTCAATTACATTTCTTTCAGAGCTGGTATGGCTATAATTTTTTCACTTCTCATTTCGCTATTTATTGGTAAAAAAATAATCCGTTTTTTGCAAAAGAAGCAAATTGGTGAAATTGTACGCGACCTTGGGCTCGAAGGTCAGCTGAGTAAGCAAGGAACGCCAACAATGGGAGGCATAATTATTCTGGCATCAATCGTTATTCCTACTTTATTGTTCGCCAAGTTACACAATATTTATATTATTCTTCTGCTAATTACAACCATCTGGTTAGGTTTTATTGGTTTTGTGGATGATTATATCAAAGTTTTTAAACATGATAAAAAGGGATTGCATGGAAAAGCTAAAATAATCGGACAGGTTATTCTTGGTTTGATATTGGGTATTACTATTTATACAAGTGATGATATTGTAATTCGTGAAAAAGTAAAAAAGGAAATCGTGTCTCAATCTGCTACCGGCGAAGTATCATCATCATACGAAAGTAAATCTATACGTTTATCTGAAGATGTAAAATCATTCAAAACAACGATTCCCTTTGTCAAGAATAATGAGTTTAATTACGAATGGTTGTTGTTCTTTCTTAAAGATACTGTTCGGAAACAATGGGTGTGGCTGGTGTTTATTCTGGCAGTGATTTTTATAGTAACTGCAGTATCCAACGGGGCAAACATGACCGATGGGCTTGATGGGCTTGCAGCAGGAACTTCGGCTATAATTGGAACAACACTGGGCATTTTTGCTTATGTGTCGGGTAACATCATTTTTGCCGATTATCTGAATATAATGTACATCCCATATTCAGGCGAAATGGTTGTTTTTGCCGCTGCTTTTATTGGTGCAACAGTTGGTTTTATCTGGTATAACAGTTACCCCGCACAGGTATTTATGGGCGATACAGGATCTCTTGCTTTGGGAGGTATTATTGCGGTTTTTGCTATTTTAGTTAGAAAAGAAATCCTTTTACCCATTTTGTGCGGAATTTTCTTCGTAGAAAATTTATCGGTTATCATTCAGGTTGGTTGGTTTAAATATACCAAAAAGAAATATGGCGAAGGAAGACGCGTTTTTAGAATGGCTCCCTTGCACCATCATTTTCAGAAATTGGGTTATGTAGAACCTAAAATTGTAACCCGTTTCTGGATTGTAGCCATTATGCTGGCAGTATTAACTATTATAACCTTAAAAATTCGTTAATGGCAGAAAAAGTAGTCATATTGGGTTGTGGCGAAAGTGGCATGGGGGCTGCATTGCTTGCCCAAAGCAAGGGTTATGAGGTGTGGGTAAGCGATGCGGGATCTATTAAAGGTATTTACAAACAGCCTTTAATAGAAGCCAATATACCATTTGAAGAATCAAATCATACCGTTGAGAAAATTTTATCTGCCGATTTGGTTATAAAAAGTCCAGGAATACCCGAAAAGGCTCCTATAATGAAAGAAATACGCAAAAAGGGTATTCCAGTAGTTTCAGAAATTGAATTTGCTTCACGATATACCAATGCTACCCTGATTGCAATCACTGGAAGCAATGGCAAAACTACTACCACTATGCTTATCTATCACATTTTTAAAAAGGCTGGATTATCTGTAGGCTTAGCAGGAAATGTTGGTAAGAGCTTTGCACTATCAGTTTTACAGAATAATTACGATTATTATGTGCTTGAAATTAGCAGCTTTCAGCTTGACGATATCGTAACCTTCAGACCAAATATTGCCATTTTAACAAATATTACTCCCGATCATCTTGACCGCTACGAATATTCGTTTGAAAACTATATACGAAGCAAGTTCAGGATAGTTGAAAATCAACAAGCAACAGATTACTTTATTTATTGCCTCGATGATGAAGCAACAGTAAAACATTTAAAAACGATAGTGCTTTCATCAAAAGCTATTCCTTTTAGCATATTCAAAAGGCTTGAAGAAGGTGGTTTTATAGAAAATAATCAGTTAGTTATCAATATTAATCAAAATCAATTTACTATGTCAGTTTTAGAATTAGCATTAGAAGGAAAACACAATCAGTACAATTCGTTAGCAGCGGGCATAACTGCGTTTGTATCGAACATTCGTAAAGAAATTATTCGCGAATCGCTGAGTGATTTTGAAGCTGTAGAACATCGCATGGAAAAAGTGCTAAGGATTAGAGGTGTAGAATTTATTAACGATTCAAAAGCAACCAATGTAAATTCTACATGGTATGCTCTGGAATCGGTTAAAAAGCCTATTATTTGGATTGTTGGCGGTGTAGATAAGGGGAACGATTATTCGCCTTTATATCCGCTGGTACAGGAAAAGGTTAAAGCTATTGTTTGCCTTGGGTTAGACAACAAAAAGATTAAAAAATCTTTTGAAAAATTTGGGATTCCTATTGTGGAAACAAGAAGTATGGAAGATGCAGTAAGAACTGCTTTTAGGTTTGGCATACCTGGCGATACAGTGTTGTTGTCTCCGGCATGTGCAAGTTTCGACTTGTTCGAAAATTATGAAGACCGTGGCAAAAAATTTAAAAACGCCGTAAGAGATTTGTAGTATGAATTTTTCATTGGCCAATATAATTAAAGGAGATAAAACCATTTGGTCGGTTATTATAGCCTTGTCTATGATTTCCATATTGGCTGTATATAGTTCTACAGGTTCGCTTGCTTTTCGCTATCAAGAAGGCAATCTGATGTACTATCTTTTTCGCCATGGAGGTTTGTTATTGTTGGGCTTGTTTATTATTGCTGTTTTTCAAAATATACCTTTTACTTTGTACAACCAGATTTCTTATTTGCTAATTCTACTGACAATTCCATTGCTGGTTTATACATTGTTTAAAGGTACTAGTATCAACGAAGCATCGAGGTGGATTACCTTGCCCGGAACAGGCATCTCGTTTCAGTCGTCGGATATGGCAAAATTTTCGTTAGTAGTATTTGTTGCACGATTTCTGGCAAAATATCAAGATAGGGATAATGCTCCGACCTTTAAGCGAGATTTTAAAATTTTAATAGGGATAATATTCATTGTTTGTGCTTTAATATTTCCTGCTAATTTTTCAACAGCCGCAATGATTTTTGTCGCTTCAATCATTATGTTGTTTATGGGGCGATTGAAATTAAAATATATTTTTACCATTATTGGAATTGGTGTAGTATCTGCTTTTTTAGTGCTTTCCATAGCCTTTATTTTCTTTTCAGATAAAGGGCGTGTTGCAACCTGGAAAAACCGTATAGAAACCTATTTTAATGCAGATAAAGCAGATAACGATGATACTTATCAGATAGAACAATCAAAAATAGCCATAGCATCTGGTGGATTTTTTGGCAAAGGACCTGGAAACAGTACACAACGAAATTTTTTGCCACATCCGTATTCCGATTTTATTTTTGCTATCATTGTTGAAGAGTACGGATTCTTAGGTGCTTTTGTAGTCGTTATGCTTTATTTGATTTTGCTTTACCGCATTGGAGTTATTGTTCGCAATGCAAAAACAACCTTTCCTGCAATGCTGGCAATAGGATTAATTATTATGCTTCTAATGCAGGCAATGATTAATATGGGTGTTGCAACAGGAATTTTCCCGGTAACAGGTCAAACACTCCCATTAGTGAGCATGGGAGGAACATCCATCATCTTTACCAGTATTTCTCTTGGGGTTATATTAAACATAAGCAGCAAACAAAAGCTTGAAAATGAAAACAAAGATCAAGCAGAAGATGCTAATATATCAATCGAGAAGAACAATGAAATAACTGCAGAAGAGGCAGATAAGATAAACGAAAATAAACCAAAAACTGAGCAGTATGATGAATAATTTAAAAATTATCATAAGTGGTGGTGGTACAGGTGGGCATATTTTTCCTGCCATTGCTATCGCAAATGCGTTAAAAAGAATACGCCCTGATTCCGAAATATTATTTGTTGGTGCTGAAGGAAAGATGGAAATGGAAAAAGTTCCAGCTGCAGGCTATAAAATCATAGGGCTTCCAGTACGAGGTTTTCAGCGAAAATTAAGCTGGTCAAATGTTACTTTCTTTTTTAAGCTATATTATAGTTTGCAGAAAGCCAAACAAATAATAAAAGATTTTCAACCCGATGTAGTGGTTGGAGTAGGAGGTTTTGCATCTGGTCCTGTGCTAAGAGTAGCTGCTAAAAGAGGAATTCCTACACTTATTCAGGAGCAAAATTCTTATGCAGGCGTAACCAATAAAATACTAGGGAATAAGGTAGATAAAATATGTGTGGCATATCCTGAAATGGAACGCTTTTTTCCTGCTGAAAAAATTATAGTAACCGGGAATCCTGTACGTCAGGATATTCTATCAATGACTTCAAAAACTAAGGAAGAGGGCTTTTTGTTTTTTGAATTAAAAGGTAACCGCAAAACTTTATTGTCCTTAGGTGGTAGCTTAGGTGCTTTGACTATTAACGAAAGTATCTACAATCATTTAGATAAAATTGCAGAAAATAATATACAATTAATCTGGCAAACTGGTAAAAGCTTTTATCCAATAGCAAGTGAAAAGGTTCGTTCGTTGAAATATGATGGAATAAAAGTTTATGATTTTATTAGCCGCATGGATTATGCTTATGCTATTGCCGATGTCGTTATCTCGCGTGCAGGAGCAATCACTATCTCAGAGCTGAGCCTTACGGCAAAGCCAGCTATTCTCGTTCCTTCGCCTAATGTTGCTGAAGATCATCAGACAAAAAATGCTATGGCACTGGTAAAAAACGATGCCGCTATGCTCATTACCGATAAAGAATCCCGACAAAAATTGGTTGAAGAAGCTATTAAATTATTGCAAGATGAGTTTAGAATGAATGTGTATCGTAGCAATATTGCTCGTATGGCTATTAGAAATTCTGATGAAATAATAGCAAATGAAATTTTAAAACTGGCAAATAAATAATGTTGACTCGTAAGCAAATAGTATATTTTATAGGTATTGGCGGAATAGGAATGAGTGCCCTTGCCCGTTATTTTTTATTGCTTGGGAAAAAAGTTACTGGCTACGATAGCACTCCTTCCGACAACACACGCATGCTTGAAAAATTAGGGGCAGTAGTGCATTTTGATGAAACAGAAGTGTTGATTAGTGGTATTTGCCGTCAATATCAACATGATGAAATATTGGTTGTTTATACACCTGCGGTTTCAACAAATAGTCCTATTATACAATGGTTGATTAAGAATCATATACCTTTTTTCAAACGGTCTCAGGTACTTGGCGAAATTTGCAAACAATACAAAACTATAGCGGTTGCCGGTACTCATGGAAAAACAACCACAAGTTCCTTGATTGCTCATATTCTTTATCAATCTTCATATTCATGTACTGGTTTTTTAGGTGGTATCATCAAAAACTATGAATCAAATTTTCTGTATCATCCAAAAACAAACTGGGTAGTGGTAGAGGCCGATGAATATGACCGATCGTTTTTGACATTACAACCCGTAGCTTCAGTTATTACTGCAATCGATGCCGACCATCTTGATGTGTATGGAACGTATGATGCACTAAAAGAAGCTTATCAGCAATATGTTAATCAGCTAAAATCGGGTGGAAAATTATTATTAAAAAAGCCTATTGCCTATATTCCTCATGTGTCGCAAGTGGATGTGGCTACATATTCTACTGAACAACATGAAAAGGCTGATTGTTTTTTGCGAAACCTTAAACTAACAAATGGTTATTTTACATTTGATATCTATACTCCGTGGGGTGAAATAAAAAATATAACCCCAGGCATAACTGGTACGTATAACGTTGAAAATGTTTTAGCAGCGGCATCTATGGCGTTATGGCTTGGAATAGATAAAGAACAGATTCGACAGGCAGTACAGTCGTTTAAAGGAATCAGACGTCGCTTCGATATTCAGGTTCATAACTCGCAGCATATTTATATTGATGATTATGCACATCATCCAGAAGAAATAAAAGCCCTATTGAAATCGGTAAAAGAAGTTTTCCCTGGCAAGAAAATAATAGCCATTTTTCAGCCGCACTTATATTCTCGTACACGCGACCTTGCAGACGAATTTGCTGCTGCCTTAGATATGGCAGATGAATTGGCTTTGATGGATATTTATCCGGCAAGAGAAAATCCTATTGAGGGAGTAACCAGCAAATTAATTCTGGATAAAATGAAATCTACTTCGAAAACACTGCTGCCCGATACAGAACTCCTGAACTGGGTTAGTGAACGAAAGCCTCAGTTGCTTATTACAATGGGAGCCGGTAATATTGATCGATGGGTAGAACCTATAAAGAATCTGTTAAATGAAGCGTAAATGGTTACATATTGTTCTGCAAACCTTTATCTGGCTATTATTTGTCGGATTTTTTGTTGTTTCGCTCGGATTTACCGAAAGGCAACGAAACGATATTCTTTGTCAGGAGATTAGAATACAAATTGTAGATTCCCTATCGAATCATTTTCTAAATACCGACGATATTCTTACCATGCTAAGAGAAAAGAGTTTTAAAATAACTAAAGAAAAAATACATGAGTTGCCACTTAATGAGATTGAAAAAGAAGTATGCAAAATGCCTCATGTAAAAGATGCACAAGTTTACACTACACTTGACGGAATATTGCACATTGATGTTGTTCAGCGAACACCAATGTTTCGGCTTATTAATTATAATTACGAAAGCTATTATGTTGACGAGGATGGGGTATTGTTTCCAACTTCTGACAATTATTCTGCAAGGGTTTTAGTCGTTTCCGGAAATATAAATGAACCCTATGCTTTGTATTGTAACCGAAAGGCTTATGAAGCTGAACAACAAGACGCATTAAAGAGAGAAACTTTGTTGGATGATATTTATTCACTTGCACAGTATATATATCATGATAGCTTGTGGAAAGCTATGTTTGAGCAAATTTATGTAAACGAAAACAAGGAATTTGAATTAGTACCTAAGTTGGGCGATTTTATTATAGAGTTTGGCGATACTATCAATATGGAATCTAAGTTTTTGAAATTGAGAGAATTTTATAGACAGGTGGTTGCAACCATCGGAGCAGGCGAATTTACAAAAGTGAATGTAAAATATAAGAATCAAATTGTATGTAAAAAAAATATTAATTGATATGATACAAAATAATACAATGAAGCAAATTGTTTCTGTAATTGACATTGGAACCACAAAAATTGTGGCATTGGCAGGCGAGAAAATTGGCGATGTATATAAAATTATTGGCTATAGTGTTACAGTGTCAACAGGTGTAAAACGCGGTAATGTGTATAATGTAAATAAAACAGGCGAAAGCATTAAAAAGGTTATTGCAGATGTTGAGAAACAGGCAAATATTAAAATAAGCGAAGTTTATGTGGGTATTGCCGGCCAAAACATTCGAACAATTATAAATAGTGCAGTTGTTGATAGGCCATCGTTTAATGAGATAATAACAAAAGAAGAAATAGAACGCTTAAAAGAACGCCAGTTTTATATTCCAGTGAACCACGATGAGAAAATTCTGGATGTTATCCCCAAACAAATAATTCTCGACGATAATGAATTGTATAGTACAGAAGAACTTGAAGGTTGCGTTGGGAAAAAACTTATTATTAAATACAACATTGTAGTTGGTAAGCAACAAAATATCAGCTCGATAGAAAAATGTATAGAGTACGCAGGGTTAAAATTAAAGCAGATTTTTCTGGAACCCCTTGCTTCATCAAGAGCAGTTTTAGAAAAAGAAGAAATTGACAAGGGCGTTGTTATGATTGACATTGGAGGGGGGACAAGCGATATAGCTGTTTTTAGCAAGGGTATGCTTTTACATACTGCTGTTATTCCATTCGGTGGTATGGCTATTACACAGGATATCGAAAAATCGTTTAACCTAACCACCAGTGAAGCAGAAAATCTAAAGAAAAACTATTCTCAGGCAATATCAAATGAAACAGATGAAATCAAAGAATATGTAATAAAACCAAGAAGTGAAGATAAAGAACCTATCGTAATTGATTCAAGTTTGCTGAATAATGTTGTACAGGCTAGAATGGAAGAAATACTAGGTTTTGTTGACAATGAAATAACAACTGTTGCAGGAATTAAAGACAAGCAAAAATATGATGTAGTTATTACCGGCGGAGGTTCAATGCTCAAACATCTCAATCAGCTTGTTAAGTATTGCCTTGCAATGGATTCAAGAATTGGATATCCTAATATTTATCTGAAATCAGAAGGAACTGAAAATAAAAATTTTGCAAACCCACAATTTTCTACAGCTATAGGCTTATTGATGCTTGCACTGGAAGAATGCTCCAATAATCAGATAAAAGAAAATATTACCCTGCAGATTAATAAAAATTATACAGATAAAGCTATTTCAAATGAAGAACCAAAGATTATAGATGAAGAAAAAGAAGATGAGAACAGAAAAAAGCCAAAAAAAGAAAATAATAAAATTGGGAAAAAGTTGATAGATGTTTTATCTGACATATTTAAAAATTCTGACTCAGAAATGTAAATGTAACAATAAAATGATATACTTATGGAAGAACATTATCAAAGCTTCAGCTTCGAGTTAGAAACTCGAATACCTTCCATCATCAAAGTAATAGGTGTTGGTGGTGGAGGAAGTAATGCCGTAAATTACATGTATAATTTGGGCATTAAAGATGTAGATTTTGTTGTGTGCAATACCGATGTTCAGGCATTAGCCAAAAGTCCTGTTCCTATTAAAATTCAATTAGGCCAAACCCTGACCGAAGGGCTGGGAGCCGGTAGTAAACCCGAAATTGGTAAGGAAGCTGCTATTGAGAGCCTTGAGCAAATTAAAGAAGTCTTGTCGAACAATACCAAAATGGTGTTTATAACTGCAGGTATGGGAGGTGGAACAGGAACCGGGGCTGCTCCTATCATAGCCAAAACAGCTAAAGAAATGGGAATACTTACCGTAGCAATTGTTACTTTGCCCTTTGAGTTTGAAGGAAAACGTCGCTATACGCAGGCAATTGAAGGTATTAGAGAAATTAAAAATCATGTAGATTCATTGCTTATTATTAACAATCAGCGCCTTCGCGAAATGTATGGCGATTTGCAATATAGTGTCGGATTTTCCAAGGCTGATGATGTTCTTGCTACTGCTGCAAAAGGTATTGCCGAAATTATTACTCTGCCGGGTCATATCAACGTCGATTTTGCCGATGTTAAAGCAGTAATGACCGATAGCGGTGTGGCTATCATGGGGTCAGGAATTGCCGATGGAGAAAACAGAGCTTCAGTAGCAATAAAACAAGCTCTTAACTCACCATTGCTGAATAACAATGATATTGCCGGTGCACGAAATATTTTGCTGAATATTACCTGCGGAGAACCCGAAATTACTATTGACGAAATTTCTCAAATTACCGAATACCTGCAGGAAGCTACTAACAATTCTGCTGAAATCATTTTCGGTGTCGGCAAAGATTTGAATATGGGCGATAAAATATCGGTAACTATTATTGCAACAGGCTTTGGAACTGAAAGTGTAATTCCAGAACCACCCAGAAAAGAAAAAGTTATACTAACAAATTCCACTTCATCGTCGCAGACAACAGGTTCTGTATCATCAACAGCTACCGCTAAACCCATAACAGAAAAAAGAAAGCAAACTGTTGTGATTGATTCCAATCAGTCGCAGATAACTTTTCCTGGAGATGAGACAATTCAAACCATTCCCTACGATCTTCAAAACGAACAGCACGTTGAGGAACTGGAAGATATTCCTGCTGCTATGAGAAAAAAAAACAAAATACAACTCAATAAAGATAGATTGTCGCAGGAAGCTTCAAATGTTAGCGTTACTTCTAATCCAAATTACATTCTTAAGGAAAATAATTCATTTTTACATGATAACGTAGATTAACATGCAATAACTATGGGAAAACTCTTTGAACAAATAAACGAAGACATTAAAAAGGCCATGCTTGCAAAAGAAAAGGAAAAACTGGAAGCTTTGCGAGCTATAAAATCAGCATTTTTGCTGGCAAAAACCGAAAATGCCCAGCAAGACTTAGCCGATGAAAAAGAATTATCCATCATTCAGAAATTGCACAAACAGCGGATAGATTCTGCCGAGATATACAAAACCAACAATCGCCCTGAATTAGCCGAAAAAGAATTGTTCGAAGCATCGGTCATCCAGCAATATTTGCCTAAGCTGCTGAGCGAAGAAGAGTTAGAAGCCGAATTAAAGAGTATTATTGCAGAACTCGGTGCCAAATCATCAGCCGACATGGGTAAAGTGATGGGTGTTGCAACTAAAAGGCTTGCAGGCAAAGCAAATAATAAAAATATTGCCGATAAAGTTAAACAATTGCTTGGTTAGTTTATGAGCGAAAAGTATCAACGTCCAGAAGGTTCGCTGATTAGCTATTTTAGCACTAAAGTGAAGCTTCATGGTGGAATTAATCTTGCACAGGGTTTGCCAGGCTTTCCACCACCACAAGAGTTGTTGAGCTGCCTTTCGGAAGTCGCTTTGCGTCCTAATGTGCATCAATATGCTCCCGGAATTGGCCATTTCCAGTTGATCGATCAATTAGTAGCTCATTATCAGAAACAATGTTCACTTTCAGCCGATCATATTCTTATTACACAAGGAGCCACAGAAGCCATAACACTTGTTTATCTTTATCTGAAACAGCAATATAAGCAGCTTTCTGTTCTTGCTTTCGACCCGGCGTATGAATCATACAACAACTTTCCTAACATCTTTAACGACCGATTTATTGCATTTTCATTACATAATAACGAAATAGATTTTACTTTGCTAGAAAACACCATTAAAAAAGAACAGGTTCATCTAATTTTTATTAATTCTCCGGGAAATCCGCTTGGAAAAGTTTTTACAAAATCTGAAATAGACACATTGTTCGATCTATCAAAGAAATATCGTGTCAATATTATTCTGGATGCTGTGTATAAAGAGCTTTATTTCGACAAGCCACCATATCTGCCGGTATATGTAGAGAATCCATATCTTTTTTATGTAAACAGTTTCTCAAAATTGTTTTCTATAACTGGTTGGAGGGTAGGTTATCTGATATGCAGCAAAGACCACATGAAAAAAATACGTTCGATGCACGACTATACCGATTTGTGTGTTTCGCATCCAATACAAACAGCTATTGTAGAATACATTAGCAAGAATGGATTGATGAATAACTACGTAAGCGAGCTAAGAGACAATATTCGTCGGTCGTTTGTTTATTTATCAAACGAATTGAATAAGTTGGGCTTTCATATACCTGTTATTCAAGGTGGTTATTTTATCTGGGCAGAACTCCCCGATAAGATTGCCGATGGTTTTGAGTTTGCAGTAGATTTATACGATAATCAGAAAGTAGCTATTGTGCCTGGAATTCATTTTTCAAGTAACGGCAAACGTTTTGTTCGCTTTAATTTTGCTCATCCAATGCCTGTAATTGAGAAGGCAGTTCAGGCTATTAGCGAGCATGTGAAAAGCTATAACTGATTTTGTTTAGGATTTCTTTTAAAAGTTTTTTTTCTTCGTCCCAGCAGAGTTTGCTTGCAGCCAGTTGACAATTGGCTTTCCATTGCTTGTATGTTGTTTCATCGCTGGCAATTTGATGAATGAGGGTAGCCAGTTGCTGTTCGTCATTAATTGCTATGCTCATGCCAACGTTAAAGGTTTCGATGATGGCTTTCATTTCGGGAAAGGGAGAGCAAACAACCGGAACCCCAGCATGAATATAATCTAGCAATTTATTGGGCAGGGCATAGTAATAATTCAATCCCCTGTTTTCTTCGAGCGAAAAACCAAGAAACGCACACGATGTATAATCTTTTAACTGATGAAACGGAATTTTTCCCAAGAATTTTACTCGTTGAGATAATTGTAAGCTGTGAGCGAGTTGCTTTAGATCTTGTTCAATGTCGCCCGTGCCAATAATTAGCAGAGCAAACGAAGAATCGAGGTATGTTAATGAGCGAATCAGTGTTTCTATGCCTCTGCTTATATTTAACGATCCCTGATACAATAAAACATATTTTACTTCCTCAGAAAAAAATGAACGGACTTCTGATTCTTTTAATTCAGTTATCTGTCTAATTTCCGGTACATTACGAATGGCAAAAAAAGGAATGTGATATTTCTCCGAATACAGCTTAGCCAGCGATTCGTTTACCGTAATAGCCAAAGGTAGCTTCGGTACTGTAAAAGCCTCTATTCTTTGCCATATTTTTTGTATTCGTGGACGATGAATCAATTCAGGAACTTCGGTAAAATATTCATGGCTGTCGTACAATAAGGGAACTCGTTTTATTCTGGAAACAAAAAAGTTAGCTGGAAGAGTGTCTAAATCGTTAGATATTAGCAGATTAGATTTTTTAAAGAGAAGATAAAAGAAAAGCCGAATATTATATTCTGCGTAAAAAAAGGCTTTTTTGTTAAACAGAAGTTTGAATCGAAAGGTATTGTATGGACGTTCGACAGGTTGCGAATCAGAAAGCCTGCGTCCTACAAGGGTAACATTATAGCCCATTTCGGTAAGTGTAAGACATGTTTTATGTACACGATAGTCTGAAACTAAATCGTTGGTAACGGACACAATCACAATTTTTTTTTGAGCAGATGACACGGTTCGGTTAAACTACTTACAAAACGTTGAAAAGTTTTTTTTATTACAATCTTTCCAATTCTACTGTGAAATGCCTTAGTATAGGTGCTTCGTAAACGATTTTAAACCCTCGTTTTACTTCGTTTCTGCGGTCGTAAACGTTTTTAAGTGCAGCGGCAACATAATCCATGTGATTGTTGGTGTAAACCCTTCGTGGAATAGCCAATCGCACCATTTCCAGTTTAGGATAACGGTCTAATCCGGTTTTTGGATCTCTGTCGGCTAGCAGGGTGCCTATTTCTACGCCTCTTACGCCACCTTCGATGTATAATTCAACGGCAAGTAGTTGAGCAACATATTCAGATTGAGGTATGTGTGGGAAAAATTTCAAAGCGTCAACAAATACAGCATGTCCGCCAACCGGTTCCTGAATTGGAATGCCGTATTCTTTTAATTTATTACCCAAATAATGCACCTGTCCGATGCGTGTTTCAAGATATTCCATGGTAGTTGATTCGTATAAGCCCTGAGCCAGTGCATTCATGTCTCGTCCTGCCATACCTCCGTAGGTAATATAACCCTCGAACATAATATTGTACACTGTGGCCTGGCGAAATAGCTCCTGAGAACGCATGGCAATAAAACCACCAATATTTACTATGCCGTCTTTTTTACTACTCATGGTCATGGCATCGGCATACGAAAACATTTCTTTTACAATTTCTTTGATGCTCTTGTTTTCGTAGCCTTTTTCACGAGTTTTGATGAAATAGGCATTTTCGGCAAAGCGGGCAGAGTCGTAAACCACCATTTTGTTGTAACTGTCAGCAAGACGACGAACTTCACGCAGGTTTTCCATCGAAACAGGCTGACCACCGGCAGTATTGTTGGTTATAGTGATGATGATGAAAGGTATATTTTGCTGATGTTCTTTCAATACTTTTTCTAATTTATCAATATCAACATTACCTTTAAACGGATGATTATTGGTTGTATCGAAAGCCTCGTCTATGGTGCAGTCTATGGGCATAGCTCTGCGAAATTCGATGTGTCCTTTTGTAGTATCAAAATGACTGTTACCGGGAACAATATTTCCTTCTTTAACCAGAACGCTGAACAGAACATTTTCGGCTGCCCTTCCCTGGTGAGTAGGAAGAAAATAATCGAAACCTAAGATGTCTTTAATGGCTTGTTTTAGCTTGTAGTATGAACTGGCACCGGCATAACTTTCGTCTCCCAGCATAAGTTCTGCCCATTGCTTATCGCTCATGGCACCAGTACCGCTGTCGGTAAGCAAATCAATAAACACTTTATCGCTGCTCAGATTAAACAAATTATACCGGGCCTCACGAATCCAACATTCACGTTCTTCTCGGGTGGATTTGCGAATGCTTTCCACCATCTTGATTTTAAATGATTCTGCATAGGGAAGTTCCATAACACCCAATATTTATTTAGTTAATAATAAATGATTATTCGGAAAATGAAATTAAAAACGGTCGCGTTCCTTAATGTTAAGGAATAGAAAACGGCGAGTAATGGTATGAACAAAAATCAGTTTATTCATGACCCAAAAATACTATATATTTTTGATAAATTGAATCACAAAAAGCATCTAATTTTGCAAAAAAAAAATTATGGAATTTTTTGATTGGTATAACTATTTGCTGCTGCCCGTTATAATTGGTTTAGCCAGAATCTTTGATGTTACTGTTGGTACTTTGCGTATCATTTTTGTTTCTAAAGGGAATAAACGAATTGCACCTTTACTGGGCTTTCTTGAAGTATTGGCATGGATTATAGTAATCGGTGAAATTATGAAATCGGCTAATAATTTTGCTTGCTATATAGGCTATGCTTTAGGTTTTGCTGCCGGCAACTATATAGGCATGCTTGTTGAAGAAAAGCTCGCTTTGGGCAATTTAATTGTGCGTGTTATTGTTGATGAGAATCAGCGGGCTTTAAAAGATGCTTTGATGAAAAATGGTTTTGGAATGACCATAGTGCCTGCTTACGGTGCTATGGGACACCCGGTAGATGTAATTTTTATGGCTATTCATCGTTCCAGCTTACAGGATGTGGTTGATATTATTAAAGATAATGCACCAAAAGCTTTTTATTCTGTCGAAGAATTAAAATATGTAAGCGAAGGAACTTTTCCTGTTCAAAAAGATTTATCTTCAAACAAAGGTTTTGGACGTATTTTGTTCAACTGGAGAAAAGGCAAATAAAAAGAACTTATTTTTTTTACAAACTTTGTTGCTAGTGCTCAACATAACAATGCTGTTATGATGGTTTAACTTTTGTTACCATAAGTTCATAGAAACTACGTGTGTCAAGAAAAAAGCAAGTCCTAAAAATCTTTCCACTTTTATTCCGCAAGAATGTGCAAAATTTTCATTGAATTTTATGTAAATTAAAAATCTACAAGTAATTTTGCATAAAAAAATATGAGAATCATTGTATTTTGCAGTTTGCTTACAGTAAGTATTTCGTTATTCAGCCAGAAAGAAATTAATGAAACCCTATTGCAGCGATGGCAAACTGAGTTAAAAAAGCAACCTCAAACAAAGGCTTTAATCAATGCTATTTCAAACAACGAGTTGAAAAGCCTGACACTCAATCGAGAACAACTTGCGTCAATAGATTATCATTTTAAATATAAAGCAGAGACTTATGGAATAACAGACCAGAAAAAATCGGGACGCTGCTGGATGTTTACCGGATTGAATATTTTGCGACCTAAAATCATTAAAAAGCTTAATTTGTCGTCTTTTGAATTTAGCACAAACTATTTATTCTTTTACGACATGCTCGAAAAAGCCAACTTATCGCTCGAAAGGGCAATAGAAACAGCTCAAAAGCCTTTGGATGATAAGTTAGTGGAGTGGCACTTGAAAAATCCTATAGACGACGGTGGCGTTTGGACTTCGCTGGTTAATCTGATAAATAAATATGGTTGTGTTCCTAAGGAAGTTATGCCAGAAACTTATCATAGCGAAAATACTTCAGCTTTGAGAAATATTCTTTCTTATAAAATCAGAGAATATACATTGGAGCTAAGAAAAATGGCAGAAGAAAAGAAAAGTATTGAAACAATTAGAGAACGCAAAATACAAATGTTAAGCGATGTTTATAAACTATTGGTTTATCATCTTGGAAATCCGCCAAAAGAATTTGAATGGAGATACAAAACAAAAGAGGATAAAATATCGGAAACCAGAACATATACTCCGGTTTCATTCTTTAAGGAAATGTTTCCCGAATTTAATACTGCTGATTATGTTCAGTTAATGAACGATCCGTCACGTCCGTATTACAAAACCTACGAAATTGAATACGACCGTAATACCGCAGAAGGAGTCAACTGGGTATATCTGAATCTTCCGGTTGAAGAAATAAAGAAATTCGCCATTCAGTCTATCAAAGCTAATGAAATCATGTATTTTTCGTGCGACGTAGGAAAGCAATTAAACATAGATAAAGGCTATTTATCCTTGTCGAATTATGAGTACAGTGCTTTGTATGGTATTCCTTTTGGCATGGACAAGAAGTCTCGCATTCTGACCTTCGAAAGTGGTTCTTCGCATGCAATGGCACTGGTGGGTGTTGATACCGATGCTGACGATAAGCCCGTAAAATGGCTGGTAGAAAACAGCTGGGGAAGTAGCAGTGGTTACAATGGTTATCTGGTAATGACTGATGAATGGTTTAACGAGTATATGTTTCGTCTTGCCATTAAAAAAGATTTTGTTGATAGTAGGACATTGGATCTGTTCAAACAAAAGCCTGTGAAATTGCCACCATGGGACCCGATGTTTAAAAGCGATGAGTAAACTATGTGCGGTATAGCTGGCATAATCAACTTTAATAAGTGCATTGAAAATGCTGTTCCCAGATTACATTTGTCGTTAAAAGAACTCCATCATCGTGGACCCGATTTTTCAGGAACCTATCTATCACCGCACGTTTTGTTCGGACACACTCGTCTGGCTATTCTCGATACATCATCTTTGGCAAATCAGCCTTTTACCGATGTTAGCGGTAATTATACAATTGTTTTTAATGGTGAAATATATAATTTTAAGCAACTAAAAGAGCAATTAGAGAAAAAGGGTTATGTGTTCCATACATCATCAGATACAGAAGTATTGTTAAACCTGTATATTGATGAAGGAATAAATTGCTTGAACAAGCTGAATGGTGATTTTGCTTTTGCCATATTTGATAAGCCTTCAAATAAAGTAGTTATTGCACGAGACCGTTTAGGGGTTAAGCCTTTATATTACAAAATTGAAGATTGCCAGTTTTCATTTTCTTCGGAGCTTAAAGGATTGTTGCCATTGTTGGATAAAAAGCCTGAATTATCTGAGCAAGCTTTATTGCTGTATTTGCAGTTAAATTATATACCTGCCCCGTTGTCTGTATTTAGGTCTGTTTATAAACTCGAACCGGGCAAATACATTGTAGTTAATGCTAAAAACATTGAAGTTAATGAATATTATTCCATACCAAAAGGAGTTGAAAACAATATATCGGAGCATGAAGCAATTCAACATTTTCGCAGCCTGTTAATTGCTTCTGTACATAAGCGATTGATTTCCGATGTGCCAATAGGTTGCTTTCTAAGTGGAGGGCTTGATTCGAGTATTGTTGCTGCTATTGCCAAACAAACTAAGCCGGATCTTAATACCTTTACTATTGGTTTTTCTGAAAACAGTTTTGTTGATGAATCTAACGATGCAGAAAGGCTTGCCAGACACATAGGCACAAAACATCATACCATTAAAATAAGTGAAAGTGATTTATTGCAGCTGGTTCCCGACGTTTTGCAGCATATTGACGAGCCGTTTGCTGACAGTTCTGCTATTGCAGTCAGTGTTCTGGCAAAATATACCAAAAATCATATAACAGTAGCTCTTTCTGGTGATGGTGCCGATGAGCTGATGGGAGGATACTATAAGCATTATGCTCATAAACTTGCATTTTCGTGGTATCCGTATCGTCATTTAATGAATATAGCAGGGAAGTTGTTAAGAACATTGCCACAATCCAGAACACATCCGGTGTTTAATAAAATCCGTCAGTTTAACCGTTTTACGAAGGGCGTTCGATTACCTGCCGAATATCGCTATTGGTATTGGGCTACTACACAACACGAAAAAGATTTAAAACTTCTGTTAACCAGCGGCTATTCTGAGCAGAACATCAATAATTGGTTAAAAACAAAGGCTCAATCAATGAATGAAGTGTTGTACAACGACTTGCACCTGGTTCTGCCAAACGATATGCTCTATAAAACCGACTTTATGAGCATGATGCATTCACTTGAGGTGCGTGTTCCCATGCTCGACCACGAACTGGTTAATTTTGTTGCGGTTCTGCCCGAACAATTTAAAATAAAGGGCAAAGAGCAGAAAATAATTTTAAAAAGAGCTTTTGGACACTTGTTACCTGAAGAATTATTGAAAAAGCCCAAACATGGTTTTGAAGTGCCTTTACAACTTTGGCTCAGTTCATCGTTAAAACCATTATTAGACGAGTATTTGCAAGCATCTTTTTTGCAAAAGCAAGAATTGTTTAATGATTGGTATATTCAACAGCTTGTTAAGCAATTAAATTCTGCGAATCCTTCAGATAGTGCTATACAATTATGGAATTTGCTTGTTTTTCAATTTTGGTGGAAGAAAATATACAGTTAATCAATACTTTTTATGTTTTAGTAAAATAAAGTAAATCATCTTGTAGAATATACGTATTATTTTTAGATTAACTTTGCAAACTATGAAACGGGTATTACGAATCATAAACCGCTTTAATCTTGGTGGTCCAACATACAATGCTGCCTATCTTAGCAAATACCTTGCACCTGAGTACGAGACTCTATTGATAGGTGGTATTCATGACGATACCGAAGAAAGCTCAAAATTTATATTAAGTGACTTGGGTGTTCACGCTATCGTAATTCCTGAGATGCAACGTTCAATTAATGGAATAAATGATGTTCAGGCATACCGAAAAATTAAAAACATTATAAAAAAATTTCAGCCACATATAGTACACACTCATGCATCAAAAGCAGGCATGTTGGGCAGGATGGCTGCATTTGATATGGGAGTTCCGGTTGTAGTGCATACTTTTCATGGACATGTGTTTCATTCGTATTTTAATGCTCTCAAAACAAAAACATTTATTCACATAGAACGCAGACTTGCAAAAAAGACCGATGCAATTATTGCCATAAGTCCTAAACAAAAAGAAGAACTGGCTATTGAATACAAAATTGCACCACCCGAAAAATTTGAGGTTATACCATTGGGTTTGGATTTAACCCGGTTTGTAGAGAATCAGGAAGAAAAACGGTATATTTTCCGAAAAGAGAATCAACTGGAAGATGATGAGATTGCTGTCGCTATTGTCGGACGACTTGTTCCAGTAAAGAATCATCAGCTTTTCATAAAAGCTTTGGCAGAGGCCAAAAAACGAACTATTAAAAAAATAAGGGCCTTTATTGTTGGTGATGGCGAATGTAGAACAGAAATAGAAGCTTTAGCTCATAGATACAATTTAACCATAAGCCTAAATGGAAGTACTGTCCATAAGCCAGATGTACGTTTTTCGGGATGGGTAAAAGAAGTAGATTATGTGTATGCAGGTGTTGATGTTGTATTGCTCACTTCATTAAATGAAGGGACCCCTGTTAGCCTGATTGAAGCACAGGCAGCAGGAAAACCCATCGTTTCAACCGATGTGGGTGGAGTGCATGATATATTAATTCCCAATGCTTCAGCTTTATTGTCACCACCAAACAGTGAAGAACTGTTTATCGAAAACTTTATTCGTTTGATTGAAAACGAGCAGCTACGAAAGTCTATGGCAAATGTGTCACGGGATTTTGTGCTGAGTCAATTCAGTTATGAACGACTGATAAATGATATGGATAAATTATATCAGAAGCTTTTGTATCATAAAAAAGTCGAAATAGGCCAGAAAGAATTTGTATAAATTCATTAACTTTTATACCTTTGAAAAAAAAATTGAAAACGCTTAAGCCGATAGTATTTTTTTGTGCATTGATAGTGTTGAATTCATGCGGGGTCTTTGTCTCTAATGAAATGTTTAAAGTTCCCAAAGGCTATACGTTTGCAGAGTTTAAGCCAAACGAAAAAGAATATGTTTTGCAGCCCTTTGATAAGCTAAGTGTGAAGATTTTTTACAATAATGGTGCTCAGTTAATAGAATTAAATCAGAACACAACCATGCAAAACCCTATTGAATATACAATAGAGTACGATGGTTTGGTAAAATTGCCGTATCTGGGAAGAGTTCAGCTTTCGGGAATGACAATAAGAAAGGCAGAAGAATACTTAGAAAACCGATATAAAGAATTTATCGTAGAACCTTTTGTTAAATTGGAAGTAACCAATAAACGTGTGATTGTATTTACTTCAGGAGCAAGTACAGGAAAGGTTTTAACAATCAGAAATGATAATTACACGTTAATTGAAGCATTAGCTGAATCTGGCGGTATAAGTGATTTTACAAAATCGTATAGGATAAAATTGATAAGAGGCGATTTGAATAATCCCAATATTTATTTGTTCAATTTGCAGAAAGTTCAGAATATGAAAGAAGCTAATTTTTTGCTTCAGGCAAACGACATTATCTATGTTGAAGCAAGACCACGCTATGGCTACCGTATCTTAACGGAAATAACACCTTATTTAAGCCTTCTTTCAAGTGCTTTGTTAGTATATAGCTTGTTGAAGTAACTATGGAAAAAGAGCGTAAAAAGATTCCTATATTAAATGAAAGGATAGACCCTTATATTTTGCTATACATAGTAAAACGCTCAATCATTTTATCTGCTTTATATTTTATTTTTGCTATTGTAGCTGCTTTTTTGTATGTTCGTTATACACCACCCAAATATAAAGCATCTTCTGTAATTCAGCTCAAAGACGACAATAAAACCAATCTTATTCTTGAATTAAACACACAAAAAGAAGAAATAAATCTTAATCAAACCATCGAATTATTGCGTTCTCCGGAGTTTTTAAAAAGAACGATAAACAAACTTCCGCTGCATATTAGTTATTATTCGCAAGGCACGTTCCTTGAATTTGAGATGTACCGCATGACCCCTTTTGAAGTGCAATATGAAATTGAATCACCAGCTTTTTATAATATTCCGTTTTATCTTACCTTTACTAATCATCATGCTGTATTGAGTTATAAAACCAATGGAGAAACAATCGAAAAAGAAATCGCTTTAGACCAATGGGTTGACCTGGGTGGATTGAAAATACTTTTGAAAGTTAAAGACCATGAGGCAATTGTAGAACAGACCCAAAAAATAAAGAAAAATTCATATTTTTTTGTGATTAATGATTCTTTAACGGTTTTGCAGAAATACAGCAGTCAGCTCGATATATCGGTGCTAAACGGCGAGGCTAAAACTATTCAGATTTCCATGGTGGATAAAAATGCTCAAAAATCTGCTGAGTTTGTAAAAACCATGGCCGAAGAATTTATTAATTTCGATATTGAAAGGAAAATCGAAAGCTCAAAGAATGTATTGGCATTTATTGATCACCAGACAAAAGTTTTATACAAAACCATTGATAGTCTGGAAGAACAATTGCTTCAGTATCGTTATCAATTACCTTACCTTTTTACTGATGATAATAAAACAAGCCTTCAGAGTAGCAAATATGATGATATTTTGAAAGCACTAACAAATGAAGTAGAAGAAATTGATATTAAGTTGTTAAATCTTGAAAAGTTTGTTAGTTCTGTAGAGGTTAACCCAAATTTAACAGCTTATGAAATTATTTCATTAATTCCTGAAGCCGATCCTGTGGTGTTGAGTATCGTTAATAAAATGCAGAGTTTAGAAGAACAAAAAGAACAATTACTGGCAAGCAAGACTTCAAATAGTTTTCAGATAAAAGCCATCGAAAACCAGCTGAAAAATCAACAACGAGCCTTGATAGATATGCTCAAAACCAGTATGCAACGTTTAAGAGATAAGAAAAAGCTTTATTCAGAAAAAATTAAAGAATATCAGACTGAAGAATATAAGAATAAGCCTGTCTCTGACCTTGACTTTTTAAAAGTAAAACGAATGTACGACATCAATATTAGTTATTATAATAAATTGCTTGAAAAAAAAGCCGAATTCTTAATTAGTCAGGCGGGGAGTGTAAGTCAAAATATCATTCTCCAAAATGCTCCAATCCCCACTGAACCCATCACTGCGTCCAAAAAAACAGTGATACTGGCATTCATTACTATTGCTATCTTGTTGTCGCTTACCACAATCGTTATTCGATATGTTTTGTATAACGAAATAACGTCTGTTGAAGATATTAGCCAATATACCGATGCAAAGGTTCTGGGAATTATTCCATTGTATAAGTCGAAATTGCAGTTGTCTCAATTATTGATAGATGTTAAGCCAAACTCTATTTTTACCGAATCATTCAGAGCATGCAGGGCAACCATTGAGTTTATGCAAAAAGACCCCAAAGATAACATTATTGCGGTTTCTTCTACTATTTCTGGAGAAGGAAAAACGTTTTTTGCCATCAATTTGTCTGGTATTTTGTCCTTGCAAAATAAACGGGTTGTTCTAATTGACCTTGACCTGCGAAGACCACGCATTCACATGAGTTTTAATACTGACAATAGCTTGGGGATATCAACCATTCTGGCAGGTAAAGTCAAATTTAACGATTGTATTAAAAAGTCTAAGTTGCTCAACATGGATTTTATTACTGCCGGACCAATACCGCCAAATCCATCAGAATTAATCAATTCTCCAATTTTTAAAATGCTCATAGCTGAATTATCATCACTCTACGATTATATTGTGGTGGATACACCACCAATTGGTTTGGTTTCAGATGCCCTGACTATATTTAAGGAAGCTCATTTCCCGATTTATGTAATTAAATCTCATTTCTCAAAGCGTTCGTTTTTGTACAACATTAACCATTTAATTGACGAAAAGGGTATCAATAATTTGTTAGTCGTTGTAAACGGATTCGATTACGAAAAATCAAAATACGGATACCAATATTCTTATTCGTATAATTATGGGTATGGCTATACCAGCGATACAGCCAACCATTATTATGAAGATGTTCCTATAAAAAAGAAAAGTTTCATTAAAAGATTGTTAAGCAAGATATAGTATGTGGATTTTGATAACTTTATATAGTCTAGTTTGCTTTATTTTGTTTTTCTTTTTGCATCATTATTTCTATAAAAAGGCACAGCTTTATAGTATTAATAAGGCAAATCAGAAGGCGATCCGCTGGAGTTCACAGTCGAAACCTGTTGCCGGAGGAATTACTTTTTTTCTGAGTTTCATCATTGGCACAACATTTTATCTGCTCAGTCAGCGAACTAACGCTCAAATACAGTCGGAATATTTGTTTATTTCCTTAGCGCTCATTTTTGCCTTTTTTACAGGTTTAGCTGACGATATGCTGTCTATTGCACCAGGTTTAAAAATGGTTTTGCAAGCCTTTGCAGCTTTTATTTTGATTTATTCGGGGTTATATATTCGTTTGTTCCCTTATTGGTGGGCTAATTATTTAATTTCCTTCATTTGGTATGTAGGCATGATGAATTCTATCAATATGCTGGATAACATGGATGCTATTACTACCAGTATAAGCATCATAATAACCTCAGGTTTTTTATTCCTGAACATATACAATTTTCATCACACTTATGAACTCTTTATCTTAATAAACTTGTTAATTGCTTTGGTTACTTTTTTGTTTTTTAATTATTATCCATCAAAAATGTATATGGGCGATAATGGCAGCTTGTTTTTAGGCTTGCTATTGGCTATTATGGGAATGAAGTATGTATGGAATTTCCCTGTTTCACCCTTGCATAGCGACTGGGTAAAAATGGTTATTCCTTTTCTTTCTGTATTGTTGTTTTTTCTCATTCCGCTTACAGACACGTTCACTGTTACTGTTAATCGTTTAATGCGAAAACAATCTCCGTTAATTGGAGGCAAAGATCATACAACCCACGCCTTGTTTTATATGGGGTTAAGTGAGGTGAACATTAATTTTCTGCTTTCATTTCTTCAAATGGTTTCATTGATATTTGCTATTTATTTAATTTTAACAGATTTTCAGAATAAGACTATAGTAATACTCTCAATTATTTATAGTATCTTTGTGGTTCTTTTTTTGTTCATCAATGCAACCATACGCAATAAAAAAAATAAAGACCTTCAGGGCAGTACAGTACGTTTTTAAAGTTGTTTTACTACTTATTATTTTATTAGTTTTTTTCTTGGGCTACAAATATTTGTCTTATTCTTCCGGCAGTGTTCAGCAAAACAATATTGTTCATTTATCGAATTTTTATGTAACAGCTCCAGAAATTCCTTCAAAACTTGATTTTGCCGGAGAGCCTGTGCCTATCGAAAATCTTGATGTTTACGAAAGTCTCGATAGAGAATTGCTGGTAAATACCTATTACCATTCTCAAACAATACTGAGTATAAAAAGGTCACATAGGTTTTTTCCGGTTATTGAACCAATTTTGAAAAAGTACGACATTCCTGACGATTTTAAATACCTTTTAGTAATTGAAAGTAACTTTACCAATAGTGTAAGTCCTGCTGGTGCTGCTGGTTTCTGGCAATTTATGAAGCCCACTGCACAAAAGTATGGTCTGGAAATTACAGAAGAAATAGACGAGCGTTATAATCTGGTAAAAGCAACTGAAGCTGCTTGTAAACATCTTAAAGATTTATATTCGTATTATAAAAGCTGGACACTATCCGCAGCTGCCTATAATGCAGGTACCGGGAATATTGATAGAGTCGTTTCTTTACAAAAAACAACTAATTATTATGATTTATTTCTGAATGAAGAAACTGCCCGTTATGTGTATCGTATTTTAGCCGTCAAGATTATTTTGTCTAATCCACAAAAATATGGATTTTACATTCCTAAGAAGAGTCGCTATTTCCCGGTCCCAACAGAAAAAATACAGGTAGATTCAAGTATTGCTGATTTACCACAATTTGCTATTGATTTGGGTATAAACTATAAGCTGCTCCGCATTTTCAATCCATGGATAAGAAAGTATCAATTAACAAATAAAGATAAAAAGACCTACGTATTCGAAATTCCCAGAAAAGAATACAGAGATATCAACAAGCTTATGCAATTGTTCTCTCTTACTGATACTTTGGGAGTAGCCACTGATTCTATACAATAACTATGTCTCAGGCCTATATTGAAATATTTGGAGCAAAAGAACACAATCTAAAAAACGTTGATCTACGTTTGCCTCACTACAAGTTGATCGTGTTTTCAGGCTTATCGGGAAGTGGAAAGTCTTCGCTGGCATTTGATACAATTTACGCCGAAGGTCAGCGAAGATATATGGAAACATTTTCTGCTTATGCCCGTCAATTTATTGGAAACTTACAACGCCCAAACGTAGAAAAAATAGATGGTCTTTCGCCTGTGATTGCGATTGAACAAAAAACGGTTTCGCGTAATCCACGTTCTACCGTAGGAACTATTACAGAAATATACGATTATCTGAGACTTTTGTATGCTCGTATTGCCGAAGCCTATTCATACGAAACAGGCGAAAAAATGGTAAAATATACAGAAGAACAGATAATTAATTTAATCAAACAGCTATACAACGAACAAACTATACATCTTTTTGCACCAATTGTAAAAGGAAGAAAAGGACACTATCAGGAACTTTTTGAACAGCTCAGAAATAAAGGTTTTTTATACGTTCGTGTCAATGGCGAATTGATTGAATTGCGACCAGGTCTTAAATTGGACAGATATAAAACTTATAACATTGAACTCTTTATTGACAAGCTCACAGTACTTGAAAAAAACTTCAAACGATTGCAACATTCTGTTCAACTTGCATTAAAGCATGGCAAAAATACCTGCCTGATTTTGGATGAACATACTCATTCGTACCGGTACTATAGCAAATCTTTTATGTGTCCGACAACAGGTTTGTCGTATAACGACCCTGCACCACATACTTTTTCATTTAATTCACCTCAGGGAGCTTGTCCAAAGTGCAATGGTTTGGGCGAAATAATTCATATAGACCAGAAAAAAATCATTCCGGATACCAGTTTGTCTATTGCTGCCGGTGCTATTCAGCCTATTGGAAAGTATCATGTATCTACTATTTTTAATCAATTGGAAGCCATTGCCAAACGTCATGGCTTTTCTCTTAAAACACCTGTCGGAGAGTTAGAACAGGAAATCTTGCACTTGTTGTTATATGGTTCATCGGAGCAATATAAAATTAAGAAGAATGAATTTTATTACGATTTCTTTGAATGGAATGGTATCGTCAATTATATTCTGCAACAATATAACGACCCTTCTTCTACCAAGGCAAAACAATGGGCTGACGAGTATGTAGAAACAACAGTATGTCCTGAGTGCAATGGATACAGATTGAAAAAAGAATCTTTACATTATAGAATTGCAGACATGCATATTGGTGAGGTTGCTACTATGAACCTCAACAAACTTTACGATTGGATTAATTTGCTCGAACAAAAGCTAAACGACAAGCAACGTGTTATTGCTCAGGAAATTATTAAAGAAATTAGCTATCGGATTAAATTTTTGTTAGATGTAGGTGTTAGTTATTTACATTTAAACCGTTCGGCAGCAAGTCTGTCGGGGGGCGAAAGCCAGCGAATACGCCTCGCTACACAAATAGGTAGTCAGTTGGTCAATGTATTATATATTCTTGACGAACCAAGCATAGGCTTGCATCAGCGTGATAATGAAAAGCTTATTCAATCACTTAAAGATTTGAGAGATATCGGCAATACAATTATTGTTGTTGAGCACGACAGACAAATCATTGAATCGGCAGATTATATTGTGGATATTGGTCCGGGTGCAGGAATTAAAGGTGGCTATATTGTTGCACAAGGTACATTAAAGGAATTTGTTGCTCAACATTCACCAACTGCCGATTATATTGCTGAAAGAAAAACCATACCACTACCTTTAAAAAGAAGAAAGGGGAATGGACATTATTTAGAAATAAAAGGAGCTACGGGCAATAATTTAAAAAATATTGATGTTTCTTTTCCACTGGGAACATTAATTTGTGTAACAGGAGTTTCAGGTAGCGGTAAATCGACACTAGTAAAGGAAACTCTTTATCCAATTCTGGCACAACGTATTTATAGAAGCTTGAAGAAAAGTAAGCCGTACCTTTCTATTCATGGTGTTGAGCTTATAGATAAGGTTATTCATGTTGACCAATCGCCTATAGGACGAACACCTCGTTCTAATGTGGCCACCTATACGAATATTTTTAATGATATTCGCGATTTATTTGCCAAGATGCCTCTTTCGAAAGTCAGAGGATATAAAGCTGGTCGTTTTTCTTTTAATGTAAAAGGTGGAAGATGTGAAACCTGTGGCGGTACAGGATATAAGACCATAGAAATGAATTTTTTGCCCGATGTGTACGTCGAATGCCCTGATTGCAACGGTAAGCGATATAACCGCGAAACACTTGAGGTGCGATACAAAGGGAAGTCTATCAGTGATGTGTTAAACCTTACTGTTGAACAAGCTCTGGATTTCTTTAGTAACATACCAACGATACATCATAAATTAAAAGCTCTTTATGATGTGGGCTTAGGTTATATTTCACTCGGTCAGCCTGCCACAACATTAAGCGGTGGTGAAGCTCAACGAATAAAACTGGCTGCCGAATTTACCAGAAAAGATACCGGCAAAACCCTGTATATTCTTGACGAACCAACTACCGGCTTGCATTTCGATGATATTTTAGTGCTGATGCAATTAATTCATAAATTGGTTGATAAAGGGAATACAGTAATTATTATCGAACACAATCTTGACGTGATTAAACAAGCAGATTTTATCATAGATTTAGGACCAGAAGGAGGAGATGAGGGTGGATATATTGTTACTACCGGTACACCTGAACAAGTAGTAGCCTCAAAAAAAGGCTATACAGCCATGTTTCTACAACATGAAATAACTTTTCAGGAAAATGAACGTAAAAAAATAAAATTGTAAAAAAGATTTATTATGAACAGAAATGATGAAAAAATCATCAGAGCTTTAGAACCTAAGAGCTGGCACGAAATAAAAACTCATGACTCATGGCATATCTTTAAAATTATGGCAGAATTTGTGCAGGGATTCGAAAAACTATCCAAAATAGGTCCTTGTGTATCAATTTTTGGCTCAGCTCGTACAAAACCCGACAATAAATATTATCAATTAGCCGAAGAAATTGCTTATCAATTAACTCAGAAGGGTTTTGGTATCATAACTGGTGGTGGACCAGGCATCATGGAAGCCGCAAACAAAGGAGCAAAACGTGGTGGTGGAAAGTCGGTTGGTGTGAATATCCATCTTGAATTTGAACAACATCCCAATCCTTACATTGACGAGGATAAGGTAATTACCTTTGATTATTTCTTTGTTCGAAAAGTAATGTTTATGAAGTACGCTCAGGGTTTTGTTGTTTTGCCCGGTGGGTTTGGAACTTTTGATGAGTTGTTTGAGTCGTTAACACTTATACAAACCAATAAAATAGCAAGGTTTCCCATTGTATTGGCTGGAAAAGACTATTGGGAGGGTTTGTTAAAATGGATAAGAGAAGTTGTTTTAAACGAGCAACACAACATCAGTGAACATGACCTTGACCTTATATACGTTGCGGAAAATGCCGAAGATGCTGCAAATCATATTCATAACTTTTATCTTGAATATTTGCACAAACCAAACTTTTAATTATGCAGCTTCACGAGCGTTTTATGCTTCGTGCTATAGAATTGGCAAAGCAAGGATTGGGACATACACGCTCCAATCCAGTAGTGGGTTGTGTAATTGTCAACGAAAACAAAATTATATCCGAAGGCTATCACTATCAGTTTGGAGGTCTGCATGCAGAAATAGTCGCTTTAAATAGCTTAAAAGATCGCTCGCTGCTTAAAACATCGACTATGTATGTTACGCTTGAACCCTGTTCGCATTTTGGGAAAACACCACCCTGTGCACAAACGATAATCAGCGAAGGTATTCCAAAGGTGTTTATTGCTTCGCCTGATCCAAACCCACTTGTTTCCGGTAATGGAATAAAACAATTACAGGAACACGGTATTTTTGTCAAAACAGGTATTCTCGAAAAAGAATATCGTTTTGTTAACCGACGTTTTTTTACATTTTTTGATAAGAAACGTCCCTATATAATCTTAAAATGGGCACAAAGCAAAGACGGATTTTTATCTCCTGAAAGTCATCCTGAAAAACCTACTATTCATTGGATTAGCTCAGAGGTGAATAAAGTTTTGGTTCACAAATGGCGTTCAGAAGAAATGGCAATCCTGGTTGGTTCAAATACCGTAAAAAACGATAACCCACAATTAACTGTACGTCTGTGGAAAGGGAAACAGCCACTCCGAATTGTGATTCAAAATACCGATGATGTATCGGTCAATAGTTCAATTTTTAACAGTGAAACAACTACCTTGCGTTTTACCCAAAATAGTGAATTGAAAGAGATTCCAGGGGTAGAAACAATCTGCCTGAAAAACGAAGGCTTTTTACAATCATTGCTCAATGAATTGTACCGTAGAAACATAGTTTCGTTAATTGTAGAAGGAGGACGATATACTTTGCAACAGTTTATAGACCAAAATTTATGGGATGAAGCCAGAATAATCACTGGTAATATTGAATTTAAATCGGGGGTAAAAGCACCCGTATTACCATATTCTAAGGTAAACGTCTATCAGATTGGAAATGATGAGATTACTGAGGTGTTTAATGGGTAAAACTTACTGTTATTTCGTTTGATTTCGTATTATATTGATTTATTTTTAGCCTAACTTGATAAATTTCATTGAATTAGAAAAAAATAAATTTGTAATTAATTGAAATTGAGAATTAAAACCTGTTAATAAAAATCAGTAATCTATATTGATATTTAATGTATTTTTGCCTGTTAAATCTTAAAATTAACCAATATGTCTTTAAAAAGCAAAACCCTTGAGCTAATCCGCAAAAGAGAACAATATCTTCAGGGCGGAGGTGAAAAAGCCATTGAAAAACAGCTTTCAATGGGTAAATTAACGGCTCGTGAGCGTATTTTAGCAATTTTAGATAAAGATTCTTTTCAGGAATACGACCTGTTTGTAGAGCACGAAGCCCGCGACTTCGACATGAGCAGCAAAGTGCTTTATGGCGATGGCGTAATTACCGGCACAGGTACTATCTTTGGTTCGCCTGTGTGTATCTTTGCTCAGGATTTTACCGTTGCAGGAGGATCGTTAGGCTTAATGCATGCCCGTAAAATCACCAAAATTATGGACCATGCACTTAAGCTACGCATACCTTTAATCGGCATCAACGATAGTGGTGGTGCCCGTATTCAGGAAGGTGTTAACTCACTGGCTGGATACGGCGAAATTTTCTTCAGAAATACCTTAGCGTCAGGTGTTATTCCTCAAATTTCAGTTATTTTAGGTCCTTGTGCAGGTGGGGCAGTTTATTCACCAGCATTAACCGATTTCGTTTTTGTAGTAAACAATATATCTAAGCTATTTATTACCGGACCAGAAGTTATCAAAACTGTATTGGGTGAAGAAATTAGCATGGAAGATCTGGGTGGTGCCCGTGTTCATGCTGAAATTACAGGTAATGCACATTTCTTCGCCAATAGCGAATATGAATGCTTCGAACAAATTAAGAAGCTCATAACTTTTATTCCCTGGAATAATTCACGCAGAGCATTACCTTTCAAACCAAAAGAACCTAAGAAAGAATACAACATTGAAAAGATAGTACCCGGCGATCCAAAAATGCCTTACGATGTACGTGATGTGATACGTGCAGTAGTAGATGATAGCGATTTCTTCGAAGTTCAGGAATTTTGGGCACAAAACATTGTTATTGGTTTTGCCCGTATCAACGGCGAAACAGTTGGATTGGTTGCCAACCAGCCCCTTTATTTAGCTGGCGTACTCGATGTCGATTCGTCCGATAAAGCAGCCCGATTTATTCGCTTCTGCGATGCTTTCAATATTCCTATTATTACCTTTGTTGATTTACCCGGCTATTTGCCTGGTATAGATCAGGAACATGCAGGTGTTATACGTCATGGAGCAAAACTTCTTTACGCATACAGCGAAGCTACCGTTCCAAAGATTACGGTGATTCTGAGAAAAGCATACGGAGGTGGATATATAGCCATGGGTTCACGCCACCTAAGAGCCGATTTTGTATTTGCATGGCCAAGTGCCGAAATTGCCGTAATGGGACCCGAAGGTGCTGCAAACATCATTTTCAGAAAAGAAATTATGGAAGCACCAGATCCAGAGGCCATGCGTAAGCAAAAGGTAAAAGAATATAAAGAAAAATTTGCTAATCCTTATGTTGCTGCCGCCAAAGGGTATGTCGATGCTGTTATTGAACCAAAAGAAACTCGTAAGCTCTTAGTTCATTCTATCGAAATTTCAAAAGAAAAAGTTAATACTACACCAGCTAAAAAACATGGTGTACCTCCATTCTAATAATTAACATTCAAGGCTTATGGCAAAAAAGGAAAAAAAAGATATAACAATGACAGAAGACCGCATCAAAACATTTGTTATTGATGAAGGTAAATATAAAACCTTGTTTACCAAGAAATATCAGATGCGTAAGTCATGGAAACCTGCCGACCCTTCTCAAATAACTTCTTTTATACCAGGAGTTATTGGAAAAATCTTTGTAACTGAAGGAGAATTTATTGAAGAGGGCGGAAAGTTACTTGTTCTTGAAGCAATGAAAATGAAAAACATTATTACTTCTCCTTATTCAGGTGTAGTTACAAAAATTCATGTTAAAGAAGGAATGTCGGTCCCCAAGGGCTTTGTCCTTGCAGAACTAGATATAAAATTAAAAAAAGACTCTTAAGTCTTATGAGCAAGCAAAGGGGCTATTTACTTCCCTTTTTTTTAAAAAATCTATGCTTACACTTTTTAATAAAACGCTCATCAGCAACAAAGCCATTATAAAAAAAATGGACATGTTACCTTTATTTAATTGGATGTTACTCAATATTTTCTTTCAAGTTATTAAGTAATGACTAAAATTTCTTAAAGTATTGAAAAAGAACTTATTAATAATTATTGTTTATTACATGTGCCTGAATTATGAAAAGATACTAGTAAAAATTTTCGTTGTGTTTTTTACGGTTTTTTGCTTTGAATTGCGATCCCGACAGCATACACAAAACTATAGCTTAAAATCTTATTCAAAAGCTAAAGGCTTAAACCCAAATACGATGTAATGATAAATAATATTTGTTAAAATCTTAAAAAAATCTAAATTTGTAAATTGTTTAACTTCAAAATTAAAAACGATATGCCTAAAATAGACAATAATATTAAAAAACAAATTTCTAACCTTCCTAAGGAAGATTTAGCAAAACTGGTCATCAAAGGAGCAACAATAAGTAAAGAATTTTATGAATATTTATACATACATTACATTGAAAAAGAAGATGGGGAAAAAGAGTTGTTTGAACAAGCTAAATTAGACATCACAATGTTATTTTTTAAAAATTATAAAGGATTTTCAGAGGAATTAAAAATTGCCAATATGCTTATTGCATGTAACAAGAGAATAAAAGAATTTAGCAAAGTCTGTAAAAACAAATCTTTGGAGATGGATTTAATAATGATTGTATTAGAAATTCCCTTCTCACTTTCAACAAAATCATTTTCAACCTGTTTTACTAAATTTAATTATCAGGTTTATTTATTAATAAAAAAGGCTGTAACATTATTGAAAACTAAATTACACGAAGATTATCGGATTCAATACGCTCCAAAGCTCAATGAATACTTAAGTATTCTTCACAAATCATCTGCACATTTAGGTTTCATAAAGACATTGCCCGAAAGTGTTTAGCAAAATTTCTTTTCATTAAAAATTATACAACTTAAACTCGTTCAGTTCAAAAAAAATACGATAAATGCAAAAAATAAAGAAATACAAATTAATGGTTTACAAAACGTAAACAATTTGGCCAGGAATAGTTACATTTTTAAACAATCTGCCAAAATCGTTAAAATCTTTATTTTTACCTAAAATCCGCAAGTAGATTTTATTAACATTGCTAGAATACTTGCTAATTCTGCTATTCATTAAAAATTATAAAAATTATTTGTCACACTAAATGGTGAAATAATTGAATTGAGAGAAATCGATCAATCTGTTGAACATAAAGATGTTTAGCATTATTTTCTATTTTTACTTGCGGATTTTAGGTAATTTCATGGATTTTGAAATTCCGCCGTATGGTGTATATTTGCTGCTAAGTTTTGGAATTAGTTTCATATTTTTTTTAATTCTTCTCATTTCTATTGATTTAAAAGCAAGAGAAAAATGAAAATAAAGGGTTTCTACAAGAGCACAGAAACCCTTTATTATTAATGAATTCAAAAATATATAATTAATTTTACTTGCGGATTTTAGGAAAATTATGTTTTTACAAAAAATTCTTTTATTTTTGCATAGTAAAATCATTTTACGT
>FWWL01002423.1_pt1 | contig 38894 bp, 36 predicted proteins | sample 2228331 | NCBI WGS metagenome assembly FWWL01 (sample SAMEA103939775, study PRJEB20133) | metagenome
CGCGACGGCGACACGCCTCGCTGACATTGCCGAGCGCCTCAGCCAGTTGCAACACACTCAACCGTTGACGTGCGACTTTCTCTGCTGCATCCATCTCTCGAACTCCCGTCAAGCAAGTATAGCAAATTGGCAACAAAGAAGGTTAATAGTACAATCAAGTCCTGGTAGTGGACAAACCTATCACTCAGGTTTGGCTTCTGCTTGGCGCTGGGGTCGAATGAGCAACACGGGCATCTTGGCGCCGCGCACCACCCGCTCGGCAACGCTGCCCAGCAGCCAGCGCTCCATGCCCGTGCGCCCATGCGTGGACATCACGATCAGGTCTGCGTCGGTATCTTCGGCATAATCCACGATAGAGTCCGCCACCACGCCGTCCAAGACGGCATAGGTCATCTTCACGCCAGCATCGCTGAAGCGCGCCACCACCGCTTTCAAGTAATCCTCGCAGTGCGCGCGGTCGCTGTCATACAGTTGTGCCAGCGTGGCAGGGTCACTCACATACACGTAATTGGAGGGATGAATGGCGACGCGCAACAGCTCGATCTCGCTTCCCATGCACTTCGCCATGGCGAGCGCCGGCTGCAACGCTGCCTCCGCGAAGGCTGAGCCATCCAGCGGGACAAGAATGCGTTTGAACATGATGAACCTCCTTCACTGCGCAAAGCCGCGCTTCCCTGAGTGTAGCTCAGCCCCTTTGCAAAAACAACGGACGATCAGCCAGCTCGCTCACCTAGCCGCTCAGACAAGCTTGTACTTCACAGCCAGGGCGGCTGCCTCTGTGCGATTGCTCACGCCCAGCTTAGAGAGGATGCTGCTCACGTGAAACTTTACCGTCGAGGGGCTGACGTACAACCGCCGTGCGATCTCGGTGTTGTTCAACCCTTCCACCAGCATTGCCAGCACTTCGCGCTCGCGCTCGGTTAATTCATCGCTGGGGTGAATGGGGCGCGCGGCAGCGTTGAGCAGCACCTCGGTGGCTTCGGGAGAGAGCGCTGGGCGTCCCGCAGCAGCCGCCCGAATCGCGTACGCCAGGTCATCCGCCGTGACGTTCTTCAACAAATAGCCGATCGCGCCAGCGCGCAGCGCGCTCTGAACCAGGTCTTCCTCTTTGAAGCTGGTGAGTGCGATGACTTGAATGTTGGGGTTTTGGCTGCGAATCATGCGTGTGGCGGTTGCGCCATCCATCTCCGGCATGATCAAGTCCATCAACACCACGTCTGGCGCAAGCTGCGCGCACAGGCGCACCGCCTCGCTGCCGTTGGACGCCTCGCCGACCAGCTCCAGGTCGTCATAAGCTGCCAGCAGCGCGCTCAAGCCACTGCGCACCATCGGGTGGTCGTCCACCACCAGGATGCGAACGACTTGCCTGGTGTTCTTCTCGGTCAGTCTATCTCTCGCAGACATACCCACATCCTTGATTTTAGAACAAACATGGATTCACTAAATCGAACAAAGCGGGAGCTGGCGCACGCGCACTTCTATCCTCTTGTCGGCGCTGGATGACGCGCGATTCGCGATTGATACACGCGATGCAGGCGCGGCTCATGCGGTAGCCAAATCTCTTGCTGCGCTGCGCGCATCACACGTTCAACGCCACGCTCACCGTCGTGCCTTTGCCAGGTTGGCTCTGGATGGAGAGATCGGCACCGATGGCAGCCGCGCGCTCACGCATAATGTTCAAACCCAGATGAGTGGGCTTTGGCTGGGAGGGGTCAAAACCACGACCGTTGTCGGTGATGCGCATGAGAATGCGCATCGCACTCGGGGGATTCAGAGGCTGAACGTGCAAGTAAACACTCGCCTGCTCGGCGCCGCTGTGGCGCGCCACGTTGTTCAGCGCTTCTTGCGCGATGCGATACAGCGCCACTTTGACCTCTGGCGAGAGCGCGGTTGCTGGTCCATCCACTTTGACCTCGACATCCACGCGGGCGCGGCTCATGACAGAAGCAGCGAGCTGGCGCAGCAGGTCAGCCATGTTCGCGTCCAGCAGCGCGGAGGGGCGCAGCTCCAGGAGCAACGTGCGCATCTCGGCGAGGGCGCCGCGGCTGAGTTGGCGCAGCTCCTCCAGTCGTCGTTTGCCTTCGGTGGGGTTGCGCTCCCAGATGCGCGGCAACACATCGGCGATCAGGCTGGCGGAGAAGAGCGTCTGCGTCACGGCGTCGTGCAGGTCGCGGGCGATGCGGTTGCGCTCCGCCTCGATGGCGCTGCGCTCGACTTCGCGGCGCAGCTCCATCTCCTGCTTTTTGCGCTCGGTGATGTCGCGCATCACCGCCAGCAGGACAAACCGATCGCCGATTTTCAGCTTGGCGATGGCAGCCTCGGCAGGAAACTCGCGCCCGCTCTTGGTGACCCCGAAGATGGGGGCGCGCTTGTGCATGGGGCGCGAGGCATCTGGGCTGTGCAAGAACAGGCGGAAGTGTTCACGATGGACGCTCACGAAACGCGGGGGGATGAGGCGGTCTAGGCTTTCGCCCACCACTTCTTCAGCGCGGTAACCAAAAAGTTGTTCTGCTCCTTGATTGAAGTAGAGGATGCGCTGATCTTCATCAAAGGCGATCACTGCATCTACTAAGACATCGAGCAGACCTGTCAGATCAAGGCTGCCAACGTGCAACGTCATACTTTGCTCTGCACAAAGTATAGGGCTTTCAGCACTTTTTCGGGCGGGTCCGCTTTGCTGACAAAGCCATCGGCGCCTTCGATGAGCGCTGCGTGCTGTGCTTCCGGGTGCCCGCTCAGCACGATGATGTGAGCCAAGGGGAAAGCGCTCCGCAACACTTCCAGCCGCTGCACTTCAGGCAAGCCGGGCAGTTCCCAGTCCAACAAAACGATGTGCGGCGATAGGCTAGGCGCAAGTTGCGCCAGCTCCTGGGCGGAGCTTGCTTCGCCCACCACGTGGAAGTTCCCCTCCTGTTCGACGAGCAGGCGCAACGCTGAGCGCACCTTCGCTTGATCGTCGGCGAGCAATATGCGCACGGGCCACTCCGATGCCATGGTACCGATACGTTGCACACTCAAACGCCGCAACGCATCAGCGCATCTGGCAGTCCGCGCACTGGTCACCTGGCTAGTCGCATACTCGTCGGGTGGAGGTAGGGATTGAGCGCAGGGTTGCCTAGACTGGGGTTAGCGACGCGGGGAAGAGAATACAGATGGCATGGCTGCCGTGTCGCGAAGGTGAAAACTCCTTTCTCCCTCCTCTCGTGAAGGCGCATCTCCAGTGTGAGCGAGCTGGAGATGCGCACTTTTTCGCGCCGCCTACGGCAGGGGTTGTACGCTGACGCGATCAAAAGCGACATCCACCCCTGGTGCGTCAATCATTGAGATCGCTAGCAGACCGATATCCCCTTCGGAGAAGCTGGTGTCGGAGTAGCTGCCGACAAGCTGATCGTTCACGAAGAAGGTGAAGCGCTCACCGCGCATCTCCACACGAATGCGGTTGGTCTCGTTGCCCACACGGATGGCGGGGTGCGGCTGCCAGTCGTCCCAGTTTTGCCATTCGCCATCTTTCATGATCCCCGCGCGCCAGTAGCCATCGGATGAGATGGCAAAGTGATAGAAATTCTTGCGATCCACCGCGCGAAAGAGCACCCCAAACCCATTGTCCATCGGTCCCCCTAGCACGCGCGTGTCCACCTCGAGGACGCCGTCGCGGAAGCGGCGACCGGCGACAGTCCACTGGGTCAGCCTTTCCTGCTTGATGAGGATGCGCAGGTAGCCATTCTCGTACTGCACATCAGCCGACAGGTCGTTCGCGGTTTCCCAGCCGCTGGCGGGGTTATCGAACTCGTCCACAAAGGGTAGGTTCGAGACGGGCTGCGAGATTGAAGCGCACGCAGCAAGGGTGAGCGTGATCACCAGCAGGGCAACACGTCTGATTCTGAGCGTCATGGTGGAGATGATAGCGGAAGACGCGCACAGCGGGTGCATCGGAGACGTTGTCGCGCAAGGCAATGCGCGCCTGAGGCGCAAGCCGTCTTCCAGGTCGCTGGGTCCGCTGGCTGCGATGCGCTTTCAAGATCGCGGGGCAGATTTGACCAATTCAGGCAAAACAGGTAACATCAGCATCCTAGCGGCGCACGCGCGACCGCAACACCCGAGTCGCTCTCTTGTCGGAGAGCAACAAACACCAACAGGAGGTTAACACAACGGATGAGCACATTGCTGCGTTTTGCTAGAGTGGTGGACAACATCACCGACCGTCTCAGTGGTTTGATCAGCGTGATTGTGGTGCTCACAGTGATCGCGGGTTTTTTGAACGCCGCGCTGCGGTACGCTGGTCAATATGCACAACAAACCTTGATTTCTAACGAGTTGATTCAGACGCAGTGGTATCTGTTCTCGCTGCTGTTCCTGATCGGCTTCCCGTATCTGCTCAAGCACAACGTGAATGTCCGTGTGGACTTCCTCTACTCCCGCTGGGGAGCGCGACAGCGCGCAATCGTGGACTTGGCAGGCACAGTGCTGTTTTTGCTCCCCTTTTCGCTGCTTGCGATTTACGTCAGCATCAATCCTGTGCTGACGTCTTGGGGACGGCTGCCCGATGGAAGTTGGGGACCCTGGGAGGTATCCTCAGACGCGGGCGGCTTGCCTTTAGCGCCGCTGAAGACGCTGATCATCGTGGGCTTCTTCGGGCTGTTTGTGCAAGGGCTGGCGCAGGTCGTCAAATATGTCGCTATCCTGGCGGGCAACCAGGAGGCTGAAGCGGCTGTGATGCAGGCGGAGACAGAACAAGCCGCTGCCGAAGAGCTGGCGCGCGAAATTCAGGAGGAGCTGGAACATCGCAAGTCCTGAAGGCAGCACCGCATCCGAGTCTCTCGATCTGGTTCAAACACTCTCCTTGAGGCGCAGACTGCTATGGATGGTTTCAACCCTCAGTGGCTTGGCATTTTGATGTTCGTCGGCTTCTTCTTCATGTTGCTGACGGGCTACCCAGTGGCGTTCTCCTTCGCGGGCACGGCGATCTTGTTTGGGTTGATCGGGTTGGCGTTTGGCGCGTTTAACTTCAACTTGCTGCTCACGTTGCCGAATAGCTGGTTCGGCATCATGAGCGACAGCACGCTGCTGGCGATACCGTTCTTCATCTTCATGGGATCGCTGTTGGAGCGCTCCGGGCTGGCTGAAGAGCTGCTGGAGACGGTCGGGCAGCTTCTGGGCGGGCTGAAGGGCGGCATCGCGCTGGCGGTGGTGGTGGTCGGCACATTGTTGGCGGCGACAACTGGTGTGGTGGCGGCGACGATCATCGCTATGGGCTTGATCTCGCTGCCAACCATGCTGAAGTACGGTTACAACAAAGGGCTGGCGACTGGCGTGATCATCTCGTCTGGCACGCTGGCGCAGATGATCCCACCGAGCATTGTGCTGATCTTGCTCAGCGATCAGTTTGGTGTGTCCATCGGCGATCTGTTCGCTGGCGCGATTATCCCCGGCCTGATGTTGGCGGGTGGCTACGCGGCATACGCGCTGGCGCTTGCCTACCTCAAGCCAGGCAGTGCTCCTGCCATACCAGAAGAGGCGCGCATCAAAGATAGCAAAGCGCTGCTGAAGCGCACACTGCGCGCTTTCGTGCCGCCGCTGGGACTCATCCTGGCGGTGTTGGGCACTATCTTCGCTGGGCTGGCGACGCCCAGCGAGGCTGGAGCGTTCGGCGCCATCGGCGCCACGCTGCTCGCGCTGGCAAACCGACGGCTCTCTTGGAGAGTGATCTCGGAATCGGCGCTTGCCACTGCCAAGACCACTGGTTTAGTGTTGATGATCTTGTTCGCGTCCACGTTGTTCTCCAAAGTGCTGTATGGCTTGCGCGGCGATATGCTGATCAGCCAGTGGCTGACCACCCTCCCAGGTGGCTTCTGGACGTTCATCGTCGTGGCAAACATCATCATCTTCTTGCTGGGCATCTTCCTGGAGTTTCCAGAGATCACCTACATCGCCATGCCGCTGCTGGTGCCGGCTGCCGAGCGCGTGTTGAACGCTGTGAACGAGATGGGCGCTTTCTCCGAGATCGGCTACACGATGGTGTGGTTTGCCATTGTGTTGGCGATCAACTTGCAGACGGCTTTCATCTCGCCGCCAGTCGGTTTCTCGCTGTTCTACTTGCAGAGCGTCGCGCCGAAGGAGATCAACACAATGGACATTCACCGCAGCGCGCTCCCCTTCCTGGTCATTCAACTCGTGGTGTTGGTGGTCGTGATCTTGTTCCCGGAGACGGTGAATTTCCTGCCGCGCGTGGCATTCCAGTAAACACGCCTCGAATAAAAAGCGCGGTCGGGAGAAGCACACTCTCGACCGCGCTTGCGCCTTTTCATTCCGCCACAGCGGAAGGTGGTTGGCTGGCTCTTGCGTGGTTTCGCGCGATCAGCACCACGCCGAACAGGATAGCGATGATTGAGATCACCACCGCTGTGGGCAGCGCATTGCCGATGCGCCAGGCATCGGGGCGGAAGAGCAACTCGATCCAGCTCCGCCCCACCCCGTACCAGATGAAATACAAGCCAGCGACATCGCCGTCTCGCAGACGCGCGCTGAACCGTCGGGCGATCAGCATCAAGCCAGCAAAACCGACCGCGTTCCAGATGGACTCGTAGAGAAAGGTGGGGTGAAAGCGCGTCTCCAGCGGATAGCGCGAGAGATCGGTGAAATCGGCGGAGGGGGTGCGGATGCGATGCGCCGGGTCAATGGTGATGCCCCACCAGTCCGAGCCGGTCGGTCCGCCGTATAGCTCCTGGTTGAAGTAATTGCCCCAGCGCCCCACCGCCTGACCCAACGCCAAGCCAGGCACGACGCTATCCGCCAGCTTCCACAACGGCGCGCGCGAACGCCACGCCACAATCAAGACGCCAACTGTGCCGCCGATGATGCCGCCATAGATGCCCAGCCCGCCGTTCCAGATGGCGATAATCTGCAGCGGGTTTCGACTGTAGTACGCCCAGCCGCTGTTGCTACCATCGTTTGGTGACGAGAAGACGTGATACAGGCGCGCGCCGATGATGCCCAGCCCGATCACCCAAAGCGCGCCATCCCACGCGATGTTCGGGTCCAGCTTGCGGCGGCGCAGCTCTACCGAGGCAACATACGTGGCAAGGATCATCCCCAGCGTGATCACCACGCCATACCAGTAAATCTTGACAAATCCCAGGTCAAGGGCGATACGACTGTCCATCTATCCACGCTTAGCCCTGCTGCACCATCGCCCGCAGCACCGCTGGCAAAATGCCGCCATTCACGTAGTAATGCACCTCCACCGGTGTGTCCAGGCGCGACTGGACGACGGACGTGAAGGGAGCGCGTCCATCCGTCGGCGCGACGTGAACTGTGAGCAACTGACGTGGCTCGAGCTGGTCAGGCAGAGGGATGTCGAAGACCTCGTCGCCGCGAATGCCGAGCGTCTCCCAGCCTTCGCCGTTGATGAACTGCAATGGCAGCACACCCATGCCGACCAGGTTGTTACGATGGATGCGCTCGTAGCTTTCGGCGATCACAGCGCGCACGCCCAGCAGGGCTGTGCCTTTTGCCGCCCAGTCGCGCGAGGAACCAGTGCCATACTCTTTGCCAGCCAGCACAATTAGTGGCACGCCCTCGCGTTGATAGCGCATCGCCGCGTCGAAGATGGGCATCACCTCGCCACTGGGCAGGTGTCGCGTGACGCCGCCCTCCACGCCGGGCACGAGCAGGTTCTTCAGGCGAATGTTGGCGAAGGTGCCCCGCATCATCACCTGGTGGTTGCCGCGCCGCGCGCCGTATTGGTTGAAGTCTGCCTTCTCAACGCCTTGCTCGCGCAGCCACTGCCCGGCAGGGCTATTCAGGGGGATGTCGCCGGCGGGGGAAATGTGGTCTGTGGTGATCGAGTCGCCAAACAAGCCTAGCACGCGCGCACCGATAATGCTGCGCACGGGCGGCGGCGTGAGCGAAAAACCCTCAAAGTAGGGCGGCTCTTGGATGTAGGTGCTGCGCGGGTCCCAGGGATATAGCTCACCCTCCACGCCGCTGATCGCGCGCCAGTCCTCCGTGCCGCGGAAGACATCGCTGTACTGGCGCATGAACATCGCTGGGCGAATGTGCTGGCGCATCACCTGGCGAATCTCTTCTTGTGTGGGCCAAATGTCGCGCAGGTAGACTGGCTGTCCGTCGCGGTCGTAGCCGAGCGGCTCGTGCAGCAAGTCAATATCCGCGCGCCCAGCCAGCGCGTAAGCCACCACCAGCGGCGGCGAGGCGAGATAGTTCGCTTTGACTTGCGGATGCACACGTCCTTCAAAATTGCGGTTGCCACTGAGCACCGCCACGGAGACGATGTTGGTCTCACTCAGCGCGTGAGCAACGCCCTCTGGCAACGGACCGCTGTTACCGATGCAGGTGGTGCACCCGTAGCCAACCACGTGGAAGCCCAGCGCTTCGAGCGACTCCAACAAGCCGGCGTCGCGCAGGTATTCGGTCACCACCCGCGAGCCAGGCGCAAGCGAGGTTTTTACGTATGCTGGCACGCGCAGACCGCGCTCCACCGCTTTCTTTGCCAGCAGACCTGCACCGATCATCACGCTGGGGTTGCTCGTGTTGGTGCAACTGGTGATCGCAGCGATCACCACCGCGCCGTGCGTGATCTCCACTGGCGCATGACCGTTGCTGCCATTGAGTCTGACCCGCGCCTTGTTGCGAAGGTCGGACTCGCTCAACCCAAAGCCGCGCTCCTTGATTGGTGCGGTGAGTGACGCCTGGAATTGCTGTTTCACCTGCGAGAGCGGCACGCGGTCCTGGGGGCGCTTCGGTCCTGCCAGGCTTGGCTCGACGGTGCTCAGGTCTAGCTCCAACGTGTCGGTGAAGATCGGGTCGGGGGTGTCGTCGGTGCGGAAAAGCCCCTGCGCTTTGGCATACACCTCCGTCAGCGCAGCTTCATCAGCGCGCCCCGTGTCGCGCAGGTAGCGCAGCGTCTCCTCATCAATGGGGAAGAATCCCATCGTTGCGCCGTACTCTGGCGCCATGTTAGCGATGGTGGCGCGGTCAGCCAGGCTCATGCTGCTCAAGCCAGGTCCGTAAAACTCGACAAACTTCTCCACCACGCCTTTCTTGCGCAGCATCTGCACGACGGTGAGCGTGAGGTCGGTGGCGGTGACGCCTTCGCGCAGCGCGCCGTACAGCTTGAAGCCGATCACCTCAGGCATAACGATGTATAGCGGCTGACCGACCATCACTGCCTCTGCTTCGATGCCACCTACGCCCCACCCCACGACGCCCAGTCCGTTGATCATGGTGGTGTGGCTGTCCGTTCCAACCAGCGTGTCGGGATAGGCTACGCCGTCTTTGAGCATGGTGACCTTGGCGAGGTACTCCAGGTTCACCTGATGCACGATGCCAGTGCCTGGCGGCACGACGCGAAAGTTGCGGAAGGCATTTTGCCCCCACTTGGCGAAGCGATAGCGCTCGTTGTTGCGCTCGAACTCTTTTTGCAGGTTTAAGAGAAACGCCTCGCGCGTGCCGTAAAAATCCACCTGCACGGAGTGATCGATCACCATGTCCACAGGCACTTGCGGGTTCACCTTCGACGGGTCGGCGCCGAGCCGCGCCAGCGCGCTGCGCATCGCAGCCAGGTCCACCAGGCACGGCACGCCGCTGAAGTCCTGCAGGATCACACGGGCGGGCTTAAAGGGCACTTCCACGGGTTGCACCTGACGCGCGCTCCAACCTGCCAGGCGGCGCACGTCATCGGACGTGATGGTGAACTCGTCACACTGGCGCAGCGCCTGCTCCAGCATGACTTTGATGGAGAAAGGCAAGCGAGAGACCTGCCCCAAGCCCTGCTCTTCGAGCGCGCCGAGGCGATAGTAGTGAACGCGACCGAGCGGCGTTTCGAGTGTGGATTGAGCGTTGAAGATATCGTGAGTAGTCATTGCCTGTGTCGTGTCAAGCAGTTTGAGTTATCTTGTCAGTGATGGAGATGCGGCTTTGCCGCAAAAAAAGACGCAACACGCGCCCGCGCCAGAATACAGCGCGAAGGGAAGTGACTGCCTGCGTGTTCACGGCGAACACGCCGTCACCAGGTGCTTATCATGCGCGCGCGTGTCGCAGCGCGCAGCCCGCATCAGCTTCATGTGTAAGCTTGATTTTAAGTCACTCGTCGAGGGAAGACGGGGCGAGCGCAGCACTGCGCCTGGCAAGCTCCCACAAGTCGCGCGCCAACGCCTCGAAGTCGTGCTCTGGGTTGGCTTGTCGCAAGACGCACAGCCAGTCTTCGGGGATCACATGCGCGCCGCGCCAGGCGCCGCACACTGCGCACGCGATCGCGCCGATGGTGTCGGCGTCGCCAGAGAGCATGGCGGCGAGCTGCGCTGCGCGCACAGGGTCACCATCTGCCAGCGCCACCACGCCCATCGCCGCTGGCACTGCTTCGCTCGCCGCCAGCGATGTGCCCACCAGATCAAAGATAGCTTGCAGGCGATTTTCTTCGCTGCCGTCTTCGTCGCGGGCGAGGCTCACCGCCAGCTCGATGCGCCGCGCCACCGACGCGCCCAGTGAAGGCGCGCCCAGCGCCTCGCCAGCGCGCGCCGCTTCGACCGCTGCCAGGAGCACCTCGCGCAGCGTTGCCTGCGGCGCCAGCGCCTGCGCCACGGCTCCCGCCACCGCTGCCGCTGCTGCGCACGCCACCGATGTGTTGTGAGTGGGGAGCGCCGTGAGCACCGCATCGCGCGCCGCAGCGGGCACATCGGCGGGGTGAATCAACCCCACCACGGAGACGCGCATGGCTGCGCCGTTAGTATCACCGCCCAGCCCGCTCTCTGCGGGCGGCACGCCGGCGCGCAGCTTTGCCACTGCGCGACGTGTGCTCGGACCGACGAACGGGCAGGAGTCGCCACCGATTGCGTCGTACCAATCCACCATCGCGCGCGCCGCGCCCTCCATTGTGACCTTTCCTTCGCGAAGGATCGCCCGCGCCAGCCAGATGGCTTGCTCCGTGTCATCGGTGATGCGACCAGCAGGTAAGCCGGCATGTACGGGATGGTCGGGTGGCGCAGGCAGGAAGCGGTCAATGCGCCCGAAGCGCGCGCGGGTCTGCTGTGGCGTGATCAACGCGGGCATACAAAATGCGTCGCCCAGCGCCTGACCGTACACACCGCCGCGAATTTTGTCGAGCAGCGCGTTCATGCAGCCTGACGGAACTTGCGCTGGCGCGCTAGCGCGCGCTGACGCTGCGCAAGGGCGTAGACCACCAGTGCAACTATCGTCGCCGCGTAAGGGATGATCTGCACGAGCTGCGTGGGCACGCGCAGATTGCCGAGCTGGATCGCCAGCGCCTCCGCCGCGCCGAACACCAGCGCCGCGATCAACACGCCGAGCGGATGCCGCGCGCCAAGATAGATCGCCGCCAGCGCGATGAAACCGCGCCCGCCGGTCATGTCGCGCGCGAAGAACTTGACGTAGCCCATGCTGAGATACACGCCGCCAAGCGAGGCGAGCAGCCCGCTGAGCGTGAGCGCCAGGTATTGCATTCGCCGCACGTCAATGCCCACCGAACGCGCTGCGTCGGGGTTTTCACCCACTGCGCGCAAATGCACGCCCGTGCGTGTGCGGTAAAGGAAAAACGCCACCACACCTGCGAGGGCGAACGCGGCATAGGTGAGGATGTTCTGATTGAGAATCGGACCGACCACTGGCAGGTCGGCAACCGCGGGGATGACGTCGCGCAGGAAGGGCATCTGCCCGCTGACCAGACGGCTGGTGCTGCTTTTGTCACCAGTGACCAGATACACCACGAAGATCGTGCCGCCCGACGCCAGTAGGTTGAGCGCGATGGCAGCCAGGATCAGGTCAGCCTTCAAGTTGAGGTGAAAGAACGCCAGGAGGAGCGAGGTGAGCGTGCCGAGCAGCACGCCTGCCAACAGACCTAGCCAGGCGCTTTGCGTCCAAACGCTCACCAACACGCCGGCGCAAGCTGCGATCAACATGCTGCCCTCCAGCGCAATGTTGATCACGCCGCCCAGTTCTGAGATCAACCCGCCCAGCGCGGGCAGGATCAACGGCGTGGAGACGCGCAGCATGGCTGCGAGGAAGGCTGTGCTGAAGATGACGTTGAGCGCTTGCTCCATAGTCAAGCCTCCTGCGCGTCTGCGGCGCGCCCGCGGCGCGCGCGAATCCAATCTCCCAGCACCTGCGCTGTGATCAGCAGCACGATCACCGCCTGGATCACCTGCACCAGCTCAGAGCCGACCTGCGCCTGTTGCTCGACACGGTCGCCGCCCACCAGCAAGTAGGCATAGAACAAGCCCGTGAACGGCACCAGCAGCGGGTTGTTGCGCGCCAGCAGCGCCACTGTGATGCCATCCCAACCGATGTTGCCGACAAAATCGAGAAACAGCCGCCCGTGCACGCCGAGCAGCAAGTGCACGCCAGCCAGCGCGCTGACCGCACCGCCGGCGGCGAACGCCAGCGCCACCGTGCGCCGCGTGTTGATGCCGCCATAGCGCGCGAACTGTTCATTTGCGCCGATCATGCGAATGGCATAGCCAAACGGTGTGCGCTCCAACAACAACCAAACGCCGATCACCGCCAGCACCACGAAGACCACGCCCAGGTTGAAGCGCCCCAAGTCTAGCCCCAACAGGTCTGAGAAGGTGGCGAGTCGCGCAGTGGGCTGCACAGGCAGCGAGCGGTTTACCGTGCTGCCCTCTGGTTTGAGAAGGTAGGTGAGCACAAAGTCGTACAGGCGCAGGATGATGGCGTTGAGCATGAGCGTGGAGACGATCTCGTTGGCGTTGAGGTGGGCTTTCATCAGCCCAGGCAGCAAGCCAAGCAAAAAGCCCACCATCATCGCCACCGCCACAGGGATGATCACGCCAAGCACTGGCGGCAATGGCACGTAGATCGCCACCAGCGCCGCGACGACCGCTCCTGCCACCATCTGCCCTTGACCGCCCAGGCTGAACTGTCGGGCGCGAAAGGCGATGGACACACCCAGCCCTACCAGGATGAGGTTGGTCGCCAGCTCTAGCCAGCGCCCCGTGCGCCCCAGCCGGGTGATCGGTCCGGTGAGCAACGCTTCGTAGGCGACGAACGGATCTTTGCCGAGCAGCGCGATCACGACGAAGCCCAAGAACAGCGATGCAAAGATCGTGCCGAGCGTCACGCCCAGGTCAATCAACTTGGAGCGTCGGCGCTCTGCTTGAACCACGCGGCGGGCGGCTTCACGGTCAAAGGTAATCGGAGCAGCGGTCTGCATTGTTGTCACTCACCAGTTAGCGGCAATGGACTCGGCGCTCATGTGCTTGACGCCCAGCATGTAAAAGCCGATCTCCTCCTCGCTCAAGTGTTGCACGTCAGAGAAGATCGCGGTCAGGCGACCGTCTTTGATCACGGCGATGCGGTCCGAGAGCGCCATCACCTCGCTCAGGTCAGCCGAGACAAGCAGCACAGCCACGCCCTCGTTGCGGGCGCGCACGAGCTGATCGTAGATGAACTCGCTGGCGCCGATGTCCACGCCGCGCGTGGGCTGCGCCGCGATCAGCAGCTTGGGGCGAGCCGAAAGCTCGCGCGCCAGCACCACCTTCTGCATGTTGCCACCGGAGAGCGACCCAACTGGCAACGAGGCATCGGGGGTGCGAATGGCGAACTGCTCGATCAGCCGATCAGCATGTTGTTCGATGAGGCGGGGTTGCATCAGCCAGCCGCGCGTGAAGGGCGGCTGCTCAAAGCGATCCACGATGAGATTCTCGGCGATGCTGGCGGAGAGCGCAGCGCCGTTGGTCAGGCGGTCTTCGGGGATGTGCGCGGCGCCAGCGCGGCGCACATCACGCGGCGAGGCGCGCGTGATGTCCACACCGCACAGTGTGACGCAGCCGCTGACCGCAGTGCGCAGCCCCGCGATCACCTCCACCAGCTCCGTCTGCCCATTGCCTTCCACGCCAGCGATGCCCAGTATTTCGCCAGCATACACGTTGAAGGAGACGCGCTTGAGCACCTCCACGCCTGCATCGGTGACATATTCCAGGTCGCGCACCTGCAAGACTGGCGCGCCGCGCTGCACAGGGGGCTTGTGAACCTGCAAGAACACCTCGCGCCCCACCATCATGCGCGCGATCTGCTCTTCGCTCACCTCTGCCGTGTTCACTGTGTCCACCATGCGCGCGTTGCGCATCACGCTGACACGGTCGCTGATCTCTTTCACCTCGCGCAGTTTGTGCGAGATGAAGATGACGGTCTTGCCGTTCTCCACGAGCTGGCGAATGGCGGCGAACAGCTCGTGCGTCTCCTGAGGGGTGAGGACAGCGGTCGGCTCGTCGAGGATGAGGACTTCGGCGCCGCGATAGAGCGCCTTCAGAATCTCCACACGCTGGCGGACGCCCACTGGCACAGCGTCCACAGTTGCCTCTGGGTCCACCTCCAGACCGTAGCGCTGGCTCAAATCGCGGGTGACTGCGATTGCTGCTTTGCGGTCGAGGATGCCGCCGCGCAGCGGTTCTGCGCCCAGCACCACGTTTTCAGCGATGGTGAAAGAGGGCACGAGCATGAAGTTTTGATGCACCATGCCAATGCCGAGCGCAATCGCGTCGTGCGGCGAGTGGATGTGCGCGAGCTTGCCACGCAGGTAAATCGCGCCGCTGGTGGGCTGCTCCATGCCATACAAAATCTTCATCAGCGTGGACTTGCCAGCGCCGTTCTCGCCCACCAGTGCGTGAATCTCGCGCGGGCGCACTTCAAAGGTGACGTGATCATTGGCGCGCACACCGTTCGGGTACACCTTCACGATGCCGCGCATGGCGACGATGGGCGTCTCGTGGCTCATGGGCTAAAACGCGCGACGCTCGCGCCTGCCCATGTTGGGCAGGCGCGAGCACTTTCACGCAATGGTGCGGTGGTCACGCGCGGTTCACTTGAACGCCGTGTCCACAACGATTTTGCCTTCTTTGATGGCAGCCGCCGCCTCCTCCACCGACTTCAGGATGTCTTCGCTGACCAGGCGGCGGGTGTTTTCGTTCACTGCCACACCGACGGCATCACCAGCCACGCCGACCGGCTCTGGCGCGCCATAGCCGAGCTTGCCCTCCAGGTGCAGCTTGGCGGCACGGAACAAGCCCATGTCCACGTTCTTCAGCATGGACGTGATGATGGTCTCGCGCTGCTTCGGGTCGGCGATGGTGAAGTACTGATCGGAGTCCACGCCGAAGGTGTAGGCGTTCGCCTCCACTGCTGCCTCAAACGCGCCGCTGCCGGAGTTGCCCGCCACGCCCCACACGACGGACGCGCCCTGGTTGTACATCGCCAGCGCGATCTCCTTGCCCTTGGCGGGGTTGTTCCACGGGTTGTCGCCGCCCACGTATTGCACGATGGTGGCTGCTTCGGGGTCAACGCCGCTGTCCTTCATGCCTTGTTTGAAGCCGACAATGAAGTCGTTGATCACGGGGATGTCCATGCCGCCGATGATCCCGATCTTGGAATCGGGCGTGACAAGTTTGCCTTCTTTGAGCAACCCTGCAGCCAACACACCGAGCAGGTAAGAGCCTTCATTCTGGCGGAAGAGCACAGTGTACACGTTGGCGCACTTGTTGGCGCAGTTCTCGTAGTCTGGCGCGGCGTCGAACATCCAGAAGTATTTGTTGGGGTACTTCGGCGCGACCTGCGTGACGTAGTCGCTCATGTCGAACGTGCCGGCGATGAGGATGTCGTAGTCGTCAGTCGCAGCGGCATCCTCCAGACAGGGCAGCCACTTGTTGCGGTCGTAGGTGCATTCGATGGTCTTGGTCTCCCAGCCTAGCTCGTTCTTCATCATGTCCATGCCGCGCTGCGCGGAGTCAAAGAAGGACTTGTCGCCGAGTGTGCCGTTCAACACCAGCTTAGCGCGCAGCTTGCCAGGCGCGGCTGGCTCGCTGGCAATGGGCTGGCTGGGGGCAGGTGTCGCGGCTGGGGCAGCGCACGCCGCCAGCAGGACGCCGGCTATTGCCCATGCGCCGATCTGTGCAATCCAGTGCCGTTTCATGTTCGTGTGTCTCCTTTTGATGCAGTGACTTGTCGAGAAAGCTCGTGTTTGATTGTATAGCGATCACGTCCAGGCGGCTTTCAGCCGCCTACAATCGGCGGCATGTCGCAGTCGTCCAGCGTTCCACATCTTCCCGATTTGCGCGTGTTGCCGTTGGTCAGCCTGTTGCCGCACGAGCACACCGACCCCCAGCGCGTGTCTCCTTTGATAGCGCACTTGCAACGCGACGGTGTGCTGCGCAATCCGCCCATCGTCGCACCGTTAGACGAGGGACGGCAGGGCTATGTCGTGCTGGATGGGGCGAATCGCGTCGCGGCGTTTCTGGCGCTGGGCATCCCGCATATTGTGGCGCAGGTGGTGGATTACCGCACAGTGCGGCTGGAGGTCTGGCATCACGCGCTGCACACGAGTGAGCTTGCCGCGCTTCTGGACGCAATCAGCGAGATCGAAGGTGTAGATCAGTGGCACACTGACGCAACCTCAGCGCGGGCGTGGCTGGCGCGACGTGAGGCGCTGGCGTGCTTGATGTTGGACGACAGCTGCCGCGTGTTGACTGGCGGACACAACGCGCGCGCGCAGATCGCGCTGCTGAACCAGATCGTGAAGCGCTATCTGGAGATCGCCGCAGCACAGCGCACCCTCGCCGCCGATCTGGCAGAGGCGCGCGCCGAGCTGGGAACAGCATCCGCACTGGTGCTGTTCCCCCGCTTCGAGATGGCGGAAATTGCCGACTTGGCGCGACAGGGGATTTTGTTGCCCGCTGGCATCACCCGACACATTCTGCCTTTGCGCGCGCTGCGGGTTAACTACCCGTTGGAGATGCTGCACAGCCATCACGCGCTGGAGACGAAACAAACGCAGCTCGATCAGTGGGTGCGCGATTGCATGACTGCGCGCCGCCTGCGCATCTACACCGAACCCACCGTGTTGTTCGATGAGTGAGCTTCACCCGACGCTCGCTCGCAGCACGGCAACCCGCCTGTTATCAGCGCACACAGGCGCGCAGTTGAATCTATAATCTTTCATATCCTTCAGCATCACTCCGCCTGCAATATGGTGGAGGGATTCAGGAGTGCTGCATGATGAACAGTTCAACTAACGCACCAGTGGCAAACGGCGCTGCTGGCGCGCGACAACCTTTTGTGAAAGGGCTGGATGGCGTAGTTGCCGTCCAAACCGAGATCAGCTCAGTGGACGGACCGAACAGCACGTTGATCTATCGAGGCATCAACATCCACGAGCTGGCGGAACACGCCACCTACGAGGAGACGGCGTTCTTGCTGCTGCACGGCAAGCTGCCCAACCGCCATGAGCTGGCAGAGTTCAACGCGCGGCTGGTGGCAAATCGCTGGCTGCCGGCGCCGATGTACGACTTGCTGCGCGCCTTGCCGGAAGACACCGTGCCGATGGAGGCGCTGCGCACGGCTGTTTCCGCGCTCTCCTTCTACGACCCAGAGATCGAGGACATCAGCATCGAGGCGACGCTGCGCAAGTCGGTGCGGTTGATCGCGCAGTTGCCCACGCTGTGCGCGGCGTATCACCGCATTCGCTGCTGCGACGACCCCATCCCCCCCAACCCACGCCTGTCGCATGCCGCCAACACGCTGCACATGCTCGGCTTGCCCACCGACCCCGATTTCGTCCGCGCGATGGATGTGTATCTGATCCTGCTGGCGGATCACGGGATGAACGCCAGCACATTCACCGCGCGCGTTGTCGCCAGCACGCAGGCGGATCTGCACTCCGCGATTTCATCTGCGTTCGCCTCGTTGAAAGGACCGCTGCACGGCGGCGCGAACGAAGCCACCATGCGCACACTGATCGAGATCGGCGAAGTGGACAAAGTGGATGAGTTCGTGGACCGCGCGTTCGCCCAAAAGCGCAAGATCATGGGCTTTGGGCATCGCATTTACAAGCACGGCGACCCGCGTTCGCTGCACCTCAACCGCTGGGCGGAGAAGCTGGGCAACAAGGTCAACCAGCCGAAGTACTATCAGATTTCGCTGCGCCTGGCGGAGTCCGTGCTGCGCCATCGGGAGCTTTACCCGAATGTGGACTTTTACAGCGCCTCGATGCTCTATTACATCGGCATCCCCATTGACCTGTTCACGCCGATGTTCGCCTGCTCGCGCATCGCTGGTTGGTGCGCACACGTGATTGAGCAGTACAAAGACAATGTGCTCATCCGCCCGCAGTCGGAGTACATCGGACCGCTCGGTTTGCACTACGTGCCGATTGATCAGCGATGATCACACCTGCTGAAGCGCGGCTGCGCGCGTTGTTGGATGAACGGGTGGTGGGCATCGTCCGCGTGGACGATGCCCATTTCGCCGAGCGCGCCGCGCGCGCGCTGTTGGAAGGCGGCTTCCGCTGCATCGAGATCACGCTCACCATCCCCAACGCGCTTGACCTGATCCGGCAGCTCGCGGCACAGGCAACGCCCGACGTGCTGATCGGCGCTGGCACTGTGACCAGCGCTGCGGAAGCGCGCGCCTGCATTGAAGCGGGCGCGCAGTTCATCGTCTCGCCTGCGTGCGAGGTGGAGATCATCCGCCCCTGCCGCGAAGCTGGCGCGATAGCGATCCCGGGCGCACTAACGCCGAGTGAGATTCTTGCCGCCTGGCGCGCTGGCGCGCACGTGGTCAAAGTCTTTCCGATTCACTGCGTTGGCGGGGCAGATTACGTGCGCGCTGTGCGCGGACCGTTCCCCAGCATTCCTTTGTGGGTGAGCGGGCTGGTGCGCGCCGAGCACACACCGGAGCTGCTCGCCGCAGGCGCGCAGATCGTCGGCTTAAGCGCGTCACTAATCCAGAGCGCCGCCTTTGCAGACGGCGACGCATCCGCAGCGCTTGCCGCAGCACAACTACGCGCGCGCGCGTTGGGCTTGCCGATGTCGCGCGCCGAGATGCACTCGGCATAGCCGCTTGCGCTCGACGTTATCCCTCCTGCGCAACATGCCCAAAAACACGCCTCGCCTGCGCACTCATTACGTTTGCACCAACTGCGGCAGCACCTACGCCCGCTGGAGCGGCAAATGCCCCAACTGCGGCGCGTGGAACACGCTGGTTGAAGAAGTCGTCGAGGACCGCCCCTCGATGGCGCTGCGCGAACCGCGCGCTCCTGTCGCCCCGCAAAAGCTGGCGGAGATTCGCAGCGACACCACCGAGCGCTTGCCCTTGCCGATCCAGGAGTTCAGCCGGGTGCTGGGCGGAGGCATTGTGCCGGGGTCGCTAGTGCTGATCGGCGGCGATCCTGGCATTGGCAAAAGCACCCTGCTGCTGCAAGCGGCAGTGTTGACGGCGAAGCACGTCGGAACGACGCTGTACGTCAGCGGGGAGGAGAGCAGCGCGCAGATCAAAATGCGCGCCGAACGGTTGGGCGTCGGCGATAGCGATCTGTATTTGCTCACCGAGACCAGCCTAGATGCAGTCGTTCACGCTATCGAGCGCCTGCGCCCGCGCCTATGCGTGGTGGACTCGATCCAGACGATGTTCATCGAGTCTTTGCAGTCCTCGCCGGGCAGCGTGACGCAAGTGCGCGAGTGCGCCCAGCAATTGCAGATGCTCGCCAAGCGCAGCGGCACAGCCATCTTTATCGTGGGGCATGTGACGAAAGAGGGATCGCTCGCCGGTCCAAAGGTGCTGGAGCACATCGTGGACACAGTGCTGCAACTGGAGGGCGACCGCTTTCAGGCGTTCCGCATGCTGCGCGCGGTGAAGAATCGCTTCGGCGCCACCAGCGAGGTGGGCGTGTTTGAGATGACCGGCGACGGCATGCGCGAAGTGAGCAACCCCAGCGAGGCTTTCCTTGCCGAACGACTGATGCACACGCCTGGCTCCGCTATCGCCATCACGATGGAAGGCACCCGCCCGCTGTTGCTAGAGGTGCAGGCGCTCACCAGCCCCACCTCCAACCCCATGCCTCGCCGCACAGCAAACGGGTTTGACTACAACCGCCTGTTTCTGCTCATCGCTGTGCTGGGGAAGCGGCTGGGCGTTCGACTGCACGACCAGGATGTGTTTGTGAACGTGGTGGGTGGCATGACCATCGAGGAGCCAGCCGCAGACCTGGCAGCGGCGCTCGCCATTGTCAGCGCGGCGCGCGGCGTGCCTGTGCCAGCAGACACAGCCGTGGTGGGCGAAGTCGGTCTGAGCGGCGAAGTGCGCAGCGCGGGACATTTAAGCCAGCGCCTGAGCGAGGCAGCGCGGCTGGGCTTCGCGCGCTGTGTGATCCCCAAGACCACGCGCAAGTTTGAATTGACAGCGGGCGAGATGACTATCGTTCCCGTGCGCAGCGTGGGCGAAGCGGTGGATCGCGTGCTCGGGTAGTCAGATCGATCGTCGCGCCATTACAGCGTATTACGGCAAAGGTTGCTCGTTGAGCAGCGCGAGCACGTCTCGCTTGATCACGTCTACGGGCGTGGCAAAAGGATACTTCTTGCGCCACCTGCCTTCTTGATCGAGCAGATAGGTGAAGCTGGTGTGCGCCACGGTGTAGAGGTTGGGGTCTGTGCCAGTAGGTTTTTGCTTCTCGTACAGCCCGTCGAAAGCATACACAAATCGCTGAAGCTGCGCTTGATCGGTGGCGGTGGCGCCGATGAAAGAGGGGTCAAACGCCTTGACGTAACCCCGCAACACGTCGGGCGTGTCGCGGTCGGGGTCCACGCTGACAAACAAGAACGCCACCTCGTCGCCACGCTCACCAAGCTGTTGCTTTAGGCGACGCAGGTCAACCATGCCCATCGGGCACACGTCAGGGCAGTACGTGTAGCCAAACAGCATCACCACCGGTCGCCCACGCAAGCTCGCCAACACGAAGGGCCTGCCATCGTGATCTGTGAGCACCACTGGGGGGATTTCTCGATATTGCCCAATGCTCACGCCACCCGGCGTCGGCGTGGGTTGCGGTGCGGAGACAAACTCTGGCGCGAAACTGAGCACTAGCCCAAAGGTGACCACCGCCACCAACGCGGCAGCGATGCTCAGCACCAGGGAAAGTCCTTCTTTTTTGTCACGCATGACTCTATTTGTGCCCCACGAGGCAGTTGCCCACCTCGCGGGGCACATCACACATCGTTTAAGGCTCGCGCACAGTCACTTCGACTGGCACTTGCTTGCCCGACTGGAACTTCAGCGTGAGCTGGAACTTGTCGCCCACGTTGAGATCGCGCTTAACACCGATCAGCATGATGTGATAGCTGGCTGGCTTCAGCACGAGCGTGCCGTTTGCGGGCACCTCAACGCCATCTTTCATTTCCTCCATCACCATCATGCCGTTCTGTTCACGGGTCTGGTGCACCTCGATGGTCTCGGCGACATCGCCTGCGGCGCTCATCAACCGATCCGCAGCGGTGCCAGTGTTCTCGATCAGCATGTATGCCGCGCTCATCGGCTTCATCGCGCCGCCGTGCATACCGTGACCGCTCTCGCTGTGTTGATCGCCCATGGACATTTGACCGCTGTCCATGCTCACTTTCACCGGACGCGCCCAGGCGTCCTTGACTGCAATCACGCTCTGCCCAGCACCGCCACTCATCGGCGCACAGGCAGCCAACATCGCCACGCTCAGTGTGGCGATCAAAGCCCGTTTCAACGCAAACATCTCACTCCTTGCTTGAACTGAACCAAATCGAACTTGTGTCTGTGCGCGGGATGACGCGCATCAGCCAGTACCACGCCGCAACCCGCGCGACACGCGGCGGGACCGGCGGCTGACCCAAAGTCAGCGGAACGTGTCCAGTAACAGAGGTGGATGCTTGCACAACTCTGGCGGAGGCAAGGGCGGCGGTTCCAGAAACGCGAACAACGCCGGCGAGGGAGGGTTTGGCGCGCGAGAGACAACCTGCATGGCGTCCAGTGGCTCGCGCAACACAGGCAGCAGTATCTGCAAGAAGTTGCTCGCCAGCTCTGCCACGTGACTCAGCAGCGGTCGAGCGCCGCGATCGGGCGGCACATCGGTGGCAGGATGTGAGGTGTGTGTGCGCGCGCCAATTGTGTGCTGAGGAGGGTGACACCACTCTTGGTCTGCAAGCTGGCGTTGATACGCCTCACTCACCGCCGCAACCACGTTGCAATAGATCAAGCACACCAGCGGCAACGTTGCGACAACACTTGCAACGAAAGCGTGCAACCCTCCTCTCGCAGCGTGCGCGAGCTGCACACGCAAAGCCCTCACCATCTATCCACGCCTATTATCCATCAGGTGTTCGCAGCATGGAGGTCAAACGTGCGCGCGAAAATGCCCAGACGTAGACGAAATTAAGCCATAATTCTTTGTAGGGTCCCGCCTTTACACACCAAGGAGGTTCAGAAATGTCTCGTGTGAGTATTCGTTTCACACTCTCTCTTCTCGGCATGGCTGCTCTGATCGCTGCGTGTGGTTTGCCGTTCCCGCCGCCCCCTCGGCAAATGGCGACACAGGCGGTTGAGCCAGCATCTCCCGCTGCCATGCCCACAGCCGCGCCCGCGGTGGGAATTCGTGACGTGGCGCCCACGCCTGAGCCTGCCGCAGTCGCGCCAACCGCCACACCTGTGGCTGAGGCGGCTGCTGTGCCCACGCCTGAGCCTGCCGCAGCCGCGCCAACCGCCACACCTGTGGCTGAGGCGGCTGCTGTGCCCACGCCTGAGCCTGCCGCAGCCGCGCCAACCGCCACACCTGTGGCTGAGGCGGCTGCTGTGCCCACGTCTGAGCCTGCCGCAGCCGCGCCAGCGACCGACACAACGGCGCCCATGCCGCTGCTACCACCTTCAGGCGCAGCTTCCATCATGCAGCCATATCGCGTCACGCGCGGCTGGATGATGCTGCGCATGGATGACGGCGAAGCGTTTGCGCTGCCAGCCACCTGCACTTGGCTCACCCCGAGCTACGTGAGTATTCACGGCGACCACCGCGCTGCGCAGCTTCAGGTGCGCATTGAGGGGCAGCCCACTGCCCGCGCAACGCCCAAAGTCTATCTCAACGTGTCGCTGGGTGCCCAGTTCATCGGGCAGGCGGTCGCTGAGCCAGCACAGCTACTGCCTGACGGCAGCGGTGCGATCGAGTGGATCACACTGAGCAACTTGCGCGGGGGCTTCGCACCACAACGCGCGCTCAGTGGCAAGTGGTTCTGCCGCTAAAAGGCTAACGGCGCAAAGGCGGCGGTCCACTCACAGAGGGGTGGGCTGCCGCATAAAAGCGCCACGGGGCGCGCAACGCCACCTCGTCGCCACTGATGCCGATACGCGGTGAGGCTTTGATCATCCAGTCCGATGGCGTTGAGTCCTCTTCCACAAACAGCACACTGCCCGGCATCAGCATGTCGTAGCCGCTAAAAGCGCGGTCGAGCGCGAGCGCCTTACACAGATTCGCGGGTCCTCGACACAGCGCCGCATCCGCGATGCTGTCTCGACCGCGATGGGCGCGCATCCTCGTGATGCCTTCCAGCGGTTCTAGCGCGCGGATCAGCACTGCGGCTGGCACGCCTTCGGCTTCGGTCGAGATGTTAAAGCAGAAGTGCATCCCGTACGTGAAGTACACGTACGCTGTGCCAGGGCGCATGAACATAGGGGCGTTGCGCGCCGTTTTGCGGCGATAAGCGTGCATGGCAGAGTCGCCGGGGCGATATGCCTCGGTCTCCACAATGCGCCCCGCCAAACGTGCGCCGTCAGGCAACACACGCACCAGGCGCTTGCCGATCAAATCCCGCGCCACCGCGCACGTATCACGGGCGAAGAAATCGCGCGTCAACATTGCTTTGTTTTATGCACCAGCGCCTTCTCACCTACAATCCTTGACGTATGGACGAAAGCAAGCATCAACACGCAGACCTGCAACCAGAGCTGATCGCTGATTATGCCTGTGTGTGTGGCGAGGGTCCGCTGTGGCATCCGTTAGAGCAGCGCTTGTACTGGCTGGACATTGACAACCCGCGCATGTTCTGGTACGACCCCATCAGTGGGCACCATGAGATGTTTCAAGTGGGGCGCGTGGTCGGCGGGTTCACCATCCAAGCGGACGGCGCGCTGTTGCTGTTCATGGATCGCGGCAGCATCGGCACGTGGAAGGACGGCAAGCTGAAGTTGATCGTGGACGAGATACCCGATGAGCGCGAGACGCGCTTCAACGATGTCTTCGCCGACCCGCGCGGTCGCGTGTTTTGTGGCACGATGGCGACGCGCGAGCGACCTGGTCGGCTGTATCGCCTCGACCCCGATGGCTCGCTCCACCTCTTGCTTGAGGGCATCGGTTGTTCCAATGGCATGGGTTTCACGCCAGACCTGAAGCACCTGTACTACACCGATAGCTTCGCCTACACGATCTATCTGTTCGACTACGACGAAGCGACTGGCGCAATCAGCAATCAGCGCGTGTTTGTCAAAAATGCGCCCGAAGACGGTTTCCCCGATGGGATGACCGTGGACACGGATGGCAACGTGTGGTCGGCGCACTGGGACGGAAGCTGCCTCATCCGCTACGCGCCCACTGGCGAGGAGACGCTGCGCATTCACTTCCCCGCGCGCAAGGTGTCGTCGGTCACGTTCGGGGGCGCGGACTACAGCGACTTGTACGTCACAACCGCTGGCGGCGACCGCAAAGCTACAGAAGGCGAGGGCGCAGGCGCGCTGTTTCGTCTGCGTGTGCCAGGCGCACGCGGGCGCGCAGATTATTTCTCGCGCGTGATGCTCTGAAAGCAGCGGCTCGCTCAGTAGGCGTTCTCGCTGCTGCCCGTGATCGCCTGCCAGATGGTCACCAAAATGATGCGGATGTCGAGCCAGATAGACCAGTTCTCGACATACCACAAGTCATACTTGGTGCGCTCCTCGATGGAAGTGTCGCCGCGCAAGCCGTTGATCTGCGCCCAGCCGGTCATACCAGCGCGCTCACGGTGGCGCTCCATGTAGCGCGGGATGCGCTTGCGGAACTCCTCCACGTACACGGGTCGCTCTGGACGCGGTCCGACCAGGCTCATCTCGCCGAGCAGCACGTTGATCAATTGTGGCAGCTCGTCCAGGTTGGTGCGGCGCAAAAACGCGCCAACGCGGGTGCGGCGTGGGTCGTCTTTCACCGTCCATCCTGGTCCTTGTTGCTCAGCGTCCACCCGCATGGTTCGGAACTTGAGCAGGTAGAAACGCCTGCCGTCCAGCCCCATGCGCTCCTGGGTGTAGAGCGCGGGCCCTGGCGAATCCAACTTGATCAGGAGCGCGATCAGAAACAACAACGGCGAGAGCAACACCAAACCAGCCGCGCTGCCGACCACATCCATTGCGCGCTTCAAGGTGAGCTTCCAACCGCGCAAGGCTACATCGCGCACGTTGAGCAACGGCAAGCCTCCCAGCGCGGAGACGGTGAGCTGCCCTGCCATGATTTGGAACTGGTCGGGCAGCACCTTGATGCTGATCGTGCTGCGGTCGCAGTGCTCGATGATGCGGAGCAGATCGTCGTTGCTGGCGGCGGGCAAGGCGATGATCACCTCGTCCACGCGCTCGCGTTGAATCAAGTCGCGCAGGTCGTTCAGCGAACCGAGCAGGCGGGTGTCCGAGCGGGAGCGATAGCCATTGAAGGGCATCAAGCCCACCACATCGTATGCGTGGCGCGTGTGTTGCAGGCGCTGTAGCACAGTCTCGGCTGGCTCACCTGCGCCCACCACCACCACGCGCACTCGACCGATGCCACGCGCCTGCAGCGCGCGCTGCAGGCGAGATTGCGCCCATCTCAACAGCGCCACCAGCACGATAGTGAGCAGCCAGGCGTAAATGATCATCACGCGGGGATAATCAGACGCGAGGCTGTCGCTGCGCATCGTGAGCGACACAAGCGCAATGCTGATCAACGTGCCGACGGAGACGCCGGAGAGAATGGCGGTCAGCTCGTCGCTGCTGTAGCGCAGCCGCTGGCGGTGGTACATGCGCGCGAGGAAAAACGCTGCCAGAATCGAGACGAGCTGCACTGCTAACAGCGGCAGGAAGCTGCTGAACCCTGGCACACTTCGCGCTGGCTCTGGCAAGGGGATCAACAAGCGCAACTGATATGCCAGATAAAAGCTCACCACAATGCCGATTGTGTCCGCAGCAACCAGCGTCAGCGTGATCAGCGGCTGATAGTAGCGCTTCAGAAAGCCGTCACTGGCTGTCTTCGATTGCAACACGGTTGTTTGCTGCATAGAGATTCCAACCGGGGCACTTCACTCCAAGCGTCTGTAGGCTTTTGCCGCTGCGCGACTTGCGCGCGAAACACCCCTCGTCACCATGCGGATTATATTGCCGCCTATGGCTCAAGAAGCGCGTCTCGTGCTGATGATGAATTTGGCGCTGTCGCTGTTCATGACTGGGGTGATCTGGTATGTCCAGATTGTGCATTACCCGTTGTTTCATCAGGTGGGTCAAGGGCAGTTTGCAACTTATCACGCGGCGCACACATCGCTCACGACGACGGTCGTCGCCTTGCCGATGCTCGCCGAGCTGGGGCTTTCACTGCTGCTGGTGGTGGCGCGACCTGCTGGCGTGAGCGCTGCCGTCGCCTGGCTGCTTTGTGGCTTGGTGGTGATGATCTTTGCTGTCACCGCGCTGATCTCTGTGCCCATTCATGCCCAGTTAGGAGCGGGCGGCTACGAGCCTGCGCTGGTCAATCGCTTGGTCAACACGAACTGGCTGCGCACGGTTGCCTGGACAGCGCGCAGTGTGATCTTGCTCAGCCTGGCGCTGGGCATCACAGCTCACACTGCCTGAAGAATTGCTTAAGGTTTGCGCACGGGAGAGAGGCTTCGCCGAAAATCGAAAGGGCGAAGACTATCTCATCCCTTCGCCAACAGCAGACGCTTCTGCACTGACCCATGACCATCTACGTTGTAGGACACAAAAACCCAGACACTGATTCGATTGCTTCTGCGGTTGGATACGCCTGGCTGTTGCGCGAAAGGGACAACGTCCCCGCCGTTGCGGCACGGGCAGGCTCGATCAACGCGCAGTCGCGCTTCGCGCTAGAGCACTTCGGGGTACCGGCGCCGATGTTGCTGGAAGATGCCGCGCCACGCTTTGCAGCCGTTGCGCGTCATATCGAGCCACTCTCGCCCGACACGCCGCTCTACGCCGCCTGGCAGTTATCGGCGAAGGAAAAGAGCGCCGCTCCCATCGTGGACGCGGATGGCAAGCCAGTCGGGCTGGTCACTGGACAATCGGTGTTTGAATATCTCTCGCAGCGCCTGGACATGACCTACGCTGTGTTCGGCAAGCTGATCAACGTCCCATGCGGTGACGCTTGTGAACGCGACGTGCCGCGCTTTCCCGTCACCGACCGCATCAGCGACCACCGCGACACGGCTATACGCGACCAGCGCGACGACTTCTGGGTAGTGGACAGCGATGGGCGCTATGTCGGCATTTGCAAACGCGCCGACATGCTGCGGCCGCCTCACTTGAAGCTTGTGCTGGTGGATCACAACGAAATCAGCCAGGCGGTCAACGGCTTGGCAGAAGCCGATTTGCTGGAAGTGCTCGATCACCACCGCATCGGCGCCATCACGACCACGATGCCGATCAACTTCCACGTGGACGTGGTCGGCTCGTGCGCCACACTGGTGAGCGAACGCATGCGCATTGCGCGGCTCACACCCACGCCGGAGATCGCGGGCGTGTTGCTCTCCGGCATCCTATCGGACACATTGCTTTTCCACTCACCCACCACCACACCACGCGACCGCGCCTCGGCGATGTGGCTGGCATGGCATGCCTTTGGGGTAGAGGGCGCCGAGCAGAAAATGCAGGAGTTCGGCGAGGCATTGCTGCGCGCCGGCGCCGACATCAGCGGGCGCTCGGCAGATGACATCGTGCGCGCTGACCTCAAAGAGTTTGAGGCGGGCGCGACGCGCTTCGGCATCTCTCAGGTGGAGGTGACCAACTTCGCCACAATTCACAACCGCATGGACGAGATTCGCCAGGCGTTGCAGCACCTGCAAAATCAGCGAAACCTGCACTTTGCCGCGCTGATGATCACCGACATCGTGGAGAACAACAGCTTGCTCGTGTGCGTAGGCGAGCCGCGCTACCTGGAGCGGATGCCGTTCTCGCGCAAGGCGCAGGGCGTGTGGGAGATGCCGGGCGTCGTCTCGCGCAAGAAGCAACTGTTGCCCACGCTGCTGGGCGTGTTGCAGGGCTAGAAGCGCGCTGCGATTGCGGCTAGCGCCTCGCACAGGCGGTCTGTATCTTGGGGCTTGCCCACGCTGATGCGCACGCACTCGCGCAGACCATCCTTGTCGAACCATCGCACCAACACGCCGTGTTGCTCCAGCGCGAGCTTTACCTGACGCCCCGCCGGCATCCCCTCAAAGCCGGGGATGGGCTTGGGCAGGCGCACGCGACACAGCACAAAGTTCGCCTGGCTGGGCAACGGCTCCAACCAGCCCACTTCCGCCAGCATTTCCGACAGGCGCGCGCGCTCAGCCAGAAGACGCTGCACGCTCTCGCGCAAGAATTGCGCGTCCTCTAGCGCGGCGATGGCTGCCGCGCTGCCCGCCACATTGGGCGTGTAAGGTTGCTTGATCTTCCACAGGTGCTGCACCACCTGAAGCGGAAAGACGCCGTAGCCCACGCGCAACCCCGCCATGCCCGCCAGCTTGCTAAAGGTGCGTAGCACGATGAGGTTGTTGTGCTCTAACACCCACCCCACCCGCGACGGCTGCGCGCTGAAGTCAATGTAGGCTTCGTCCAGCACAACCAGCAGCGGCAACTTCAACAGCGCGCGCAGCGCGTCGTCCTCAATCACGGAGCCATCAGGATTGTTGGGGTTTGTGATGAACAGGAGCTTGGGGCGCTCGCGCTGCGCGACCGCGATCACCGCGTCCACATCCACAGAGAAGTCGGCACGGCGCGGCACGCTCACGTAGCGCGCGCCGCATACGTCCGCCTCCCAGCGATACATGCCGAAGGTGGGCGGCAGATCGAGCAGCGCATCGCCAGGGCGCAAAAAGGCGCGGGCGATGAGATCAATCACCTCGTCGCCCCCCGCACCGCAGAGGATGTGCGCCGCTGGCACACCGATATGGCGCGCGATTGCCTCGCGCAGCCGCCGCTGGTCAGGATCGGGATAAATATGCAGGTCGGCGCTGCGAATTGCCTCCCAGGCGCGCGGGGACAAGCCGTAGGGGTTCTCGTTGGCGTCGAGCTTGACGATAGCTTCACGTGGGAGGCGCAGCCGCTCGGCGAGCACGTCCAGCGGCACAATCGGCGCGTAGGGCTGCATCTCGCGCACGTGACGATTCAGCAACGACTCTACGTCCAGCATGAATCAACCTCACCGCACCCTGAAGACGAAATCAGTGCGCGACTCGAACAAGTCGCCCGCTCGAAGCACAACCGACGGAAAATGCGGATGATGGGGCGAGTCTGGGAAGTGCTGCGTCTCCAGGCAAAAACCAGCGTGGCGACCATAACGCCGCCCTCCCTTGCCCACAGCGCCGTTGAGAAAGTTGCCTGTGTAGAGCTGCACCCCTGGCTCGGTGGTGTGCACCTCCAGCACGCGACCGCTGGCGGGATCGTGTGCAATCGCCGCCAGGCGCAGCTCGCCAGGCGCGCCGTTGACGACGAAGTTGTGGTCGTAGCCGCTGCCGAGTTGTAGTTGCTCATCGGGCTGATGAATGCGCGCGCCGATGGGTGTGGGCTGCCGAAAGTCAAAAGGGGTGCCTGCGACAGGGCGAATCTCGCCCGTGGGGAGATGCTGCGCGTTGATCGGCGTGAAGGCGTCGGCGTTGATCAGCAGCTCATGGTCCAGGATGCTATCGGCGCCTGAGAGGTTGAAATACGTGTGATTGGTGAGGTTCAAAATGGTGTCCTTGTCGCTGCGCGCGCGGTAGTAGATGCGCAGCGCGTTGGCGTCGGTGAGGGTGTACGTCACGTCCACGCGCAAATTGCCAGGATAGTTCTCTTCGCCATCTGGGCTGAGGTAAGAGAATGCCACGCTCGCCGCGCCGTCCGCCTCTGCAACGGCAAAATCCCACACCACTTTGTCGAAGCCGCGCAGACCACCATGCAGATGGTTGCTGTTCTCGTTCGTCGCAAGCTGGTACGTCACACCGTTCAAGGTGAATTGTCCGCCCGCAATACGGTTGGCGTAGCGCCCTACAACACAGCCGAAGTAGCTGTTGCGCGCAGGGTCCAGGTAGCCATCGAACGAATCGAAGCCCAGGGCGATGTCTGCCGTCACACCAGCGCGGTCAGGGGTCAAGATGGAGACGACAGCCGCGCCATAGCTCATAAGCGTGACAGTCACACCCTGGCGGTTGGTGAGTGTGAAGAGGTGTACCTCTGCTCCAGAGGATGTGTATCCAAAGCGCTGCTGCTGCAAAGGCATGAGCGGATTGTAAATGCGCGGCGATTACTTGTGAGTGCTGAAGCTGCACTTCAGCACTCGACGCAGGGCGCAGCGCTCCAAATTAAACAGCCCGATGCGATTTACACATCGGGCTGTGCGCATGCCCAGGACAGGATTTGAACCTGCAAGCCTTTCGGCACTACCCCCTCAAGATAGCGTGTCTGCCAATTCCACCACCTGGGCTCGCAACCCATATTATACGACGGCTCGCGCAGCTATGGCTATGGCACTGTGTACGAGGCGATCACCTCTTCACCGCGTTTCAGCACTGCCGTGTCACCCGATTGCCAGATCGCCTCATCGGCGTTCCAGAACAGATCGGTGGGCACGTCCAAGCCGCGTTTGGTGTGCAGGTTGATGTAGCTGTCGCGCGGCAACACCACAGCGCCGAAGGTGTAGGTCTTCCCGCGCGGGTTGCTGAGCGTCCAGCCAGTCAAATCGGCAGCATCGCCCTGATTGACCAGCACCACCATCTCGCGGTTGCGCTGACCTGGAAAGACAATCGCGCTGATGGTGACGCCAGAAGCCGGCGCGGTCGCCACAGCGGGGGGCGCGGCGGTAGCGCGGGGTTGAACCGTGCTGACGGCGGGCACAGTCGGAGATGGCAGTTCAATCGCGGTGGGCAAAGCGGCTGGCGCGTTGGCGTCTGCAGCGGGCGGCGATGCCACGGCTTCAGTTGGCGGAGGGGCGGTCGCCTCCACCGCAGGCGCTGCCAGGCTGGCAACGGGCTGGCTGAAGAGTTGCGTCAGGGAGCGCACCACGATCAACGCCGTGAGCGCGGAGATCACGATGTTGACCAGCACAAACAGCGCCCATTGGCGCACGCCGAGACGCGGCTGCATCGCCAGAAACTATACACTCCGTTAGATTCAGGCGCTTTGGCTTTCACCCATGAGCGACTCAGCGCGGCGTTTGATTGCTGCTAAGAACTCGCGCATCGCCAACATGCCGAGTGGTCGAGCGCCCAGCCAGTATGCAGCAAACTTGCGACCTGCTTCTGCGCTCAGCACATGTGTGCGATGCTCGATGATGAGCAGGGTGCTGCGGCGTCCGTCCACCATCTCTGGCACAAGCCTTAAGCCGATGGCGAGCTTCTCACAGTTGGGCTGATCAAACGCGGTGAATTCCTGCAAGCTCTGAATTGGCACAAGCTCCTGGTCAATCAAGTCATGCAACTTGCCTGCCGCACCGAACACCATCTCGTAATTGACTTGCTCCGCCAGCAGCGCCGTGCTGCGTCCCGAGCCGAGCAGCACGTCTAAAAACGGGTCAGACTTGCGTTGATGCCCGTTGCCAAATCGCGCGGGGAGGGTGCGCAGCTCGCTCATCATCTGCGCCAGCGGGCGATCTTGATCGGACAACTCACGGATCGCCTGGAAGACGATCTCCGGCGGCGCGTGGATCAGCTCGTCGGCGCTGTCGCAGAACTCGTAATCAGGCATCACCGTATCGAGCAAGCTGGCAGCGCGTGGCTGAGGCGTTTGTTTCTTGCGCCACGCGCGCTCGGCGCGCTCACGAATGCCCAACAACATGCCGCGCTGCATGAGGAACGTGCCAGGCTCGAACAGTGTGCGTATCAGCAATGTGCGCCACGGCGAAGGTTGCCAGTCGGCGTGGAAGCGCTCGATCAGCCGCGTTGTGTGAGCGTCTATCGGGCGCAGGTGAAAGCCCCAGGTGAGGCTGGTGTAAAAGCCGGGCGACATCACGGCGCGGCGTTTACGAGCGGGCTGATCGGTGTGCATCACCAGCGCGCGGTTAGGTATCACAATGTCCACCGGCAACGCTGCTCGACCGTCAGGCGACAACGGCACGTTGTCGGCGGCGTGCAGCTCTTGCCAGGCAGGGTTGACGCGCTGTGCGCTGCGCATGTCCAGGCCGAGCAAGCTCTCGATCCAGCCGTAGCTGTAAAAGCCACCGCGCCCTTGACCGATCTGCACCAGCCAGGACCAGACCTCCTCCACTGGCGCGCGGATGGTGATGGCGTGCGTGGCAGAAAGCTTCGGCTGCGCGATCAGGTCGTCGCCGGGCAACCACGCGCGCACCTCTGCGTCAGTCGCGCCCCATCGCAAATGCCACGGTCGAACGAAGAACGCGTATGCCCCTAGTGCCGCGCTCGCAAACGAGAGCATTCCGAAGAAGGGCGGTAGAGATTGTGAACGCTTGGGCATGGTTGGATTTACGGGTTTTGATGCATTCAGTATCTCTTCTCATCATACACGCGCGTTAGCGCGCCGTTTAGAGGTGGCTAAACCGCGGACGCCGCTTTGGCTGCGCCGCCCGCTACGCGACAAGCTGCGCCAGGTCGTGGAAAAAGCCGGGATACGTCTTGGCGACGCACTCGGCGCCGAGCAGGGTGGTCTCGCCTGTGGCGATCAAGCCGGCGATAGCCAGCGCCATCGCCACACGGTGATCGCCGAGCGTGTCCACCACAGCCCCGCGCAGCGGGGTCGGTCCCTCCACGATAAACCCATCGGCTGTTGGCTCGATGCAGGCGCCCAGCTTGCGCAACTCCCCAATCAGCCCTTCCAGGCGATTACTCTCTTTCACGCGCAGCTCTTGCGCGTCGCGCACGACGGTGACGCCATGCGCCTGGGTAGCTGCTACCGCGAAGATGGGGAACTCGTCAATCATGCGGGCAGTGAGTGCACCAGCGACTTCGATTGCGCGCAGCGCGGCAGGCTGTGGGATCACGTCCGCGACTGGCTCTTCGCCCTGTTTGTGCTCTGCCTCGATCCTGCACTGGCAGCCCATCGCGCGCAGCGCGTCCAGCAGACCTGTGCGGGTGGGGTTGATGCCCACGCCCAACAGCCGCAGATCACTTGCTGGCAGGATCGCCGCTGCCACTAAAAAGAACGCTGCTGATGAGAAATCGGCTGGCACGGTGATGTCCAATGGCTGGAGCGGTTGCTGCGGGGGGCGCAGCGTCACCTGGCTGCCTTCGTCATGCGGGACGGCTTGGACGGCAACGCCGGTCGCCTGCAACATGCGTTCGGTGTGGTCGCGGGTGGGCGCTGGCTCGACGACTTCCACGGCGCTGTCGGCATACAAGCCTGCTAACAGGAGCGCACTTTTCACCTGCGCGCTGGCGATGGGCATCTCGTAGCGCACACCGCGCAGCGGCTGCGCTGCTGCGCGGATGGTGATCGGTGGGAAACCGCCGGCATCGGTGATGTTTGCACCCATCTGGCGCAGCGGGTCGGTGACGCGACGCATCGGGCGGCGGCGCAATTGAGGCGCACCGTCGAGCACGCTGTCGAAGCGCTGCCCCGCCAGCAAGCCTGCCAGCAGGCGCATGGTTGTGCCGGAGGCGTTGCAGAAGAGCGGCTGGGCGCTGCCCTGTAGCGCTCGCAGACCCACGCCGCACACACGCAAACCAGGCGTCGCGCTGGAGGGGTCGAGCGGCTCGACTTGCACACCTAGCTGCCGAACGCACGACAGCGCCGCGTGGGTGTCGTCGCTATCTAGGGGTAGGCGCACGCGCGAATCGCCGCTGGCAACGCTGCCCAGCAGCAGCGCCCGCACGGTGATGCTGCGGTCGCTTGGGACGCGCAACGTGCCACGCAGGCGGCGCGCAGGGCGGATCACGTGTTCCATCGCAACCTCGTCACGTCATGGGAAGTGCTCTCTGCGCGCCTGAGCGGCGCGCAACAGAAAGGCGCGCAGCCCACTCTCGTCGGACCGCTCTAGCAGCGCGGTCAGTTGATCAAGCGCGAACTGTGCGTCGCGCAGCGCGTTGAGCACGGCGTCGGTGTTGGTGAGCAGGATATCTAGCCACATGTCCACATCGCTGGCAGCGACGCGCGAGGTGTCGCGGAAGCCGCCGGCGGTCACCTGCCACACGTCGGGGTGGTCCAGGGCGAACTGGTCGGTGGCAGCCACCAGCGCCACAGCAAGCGCATACGGCAGATGGCTGGCGAAGGACAACAGGGCATCGTGGATGACGGCATCAGCGATGGCGCGCGGGCGCGCGCCGACCAGCTCTGCTAGTTGAGCCACGCGCTCGCGCGCAACATCGTCGGTGCGTTGGGTGGGGATCAGCAACCAAGGTGCGCCGCGATACAACGCGGCGTCGGCGGCATCTATGCCAGCGGTCTCTTTGCCGCACATCGGATGCGATCCGATCGCGCGCAGGTGTGCAGGCAGAGCATCCATTGCCTGGACGATGGCGCGCTTTGTGCTGCCCATATCGGTGATCACGGCGCCAGGTTTGCACACCGCACCGCACTCTGCCACCTGGGCGACCAGCGTGCGCACGGGCGTGCACAGCACCACCAGGTCGGCATCTGCCAACGCGGGCAGGGTCTCTGATACACGGTCCACCATGCCGCGCGCGAGCGCTTTCTGCCGGGTGGACGCGCTGCGCGTCACGCCGATGATCGCGCCGCCGAAGCCTGCCTCGCGCAGCGCCAGCGCCAACGAGGCGCCCATCAGCCCCAACCCGACGATACCGATGCAGTCCATGCAGATGTTTTTAAGGCTTTTTAAGCTTAAGCGTTGACGACTCAGCCACCACCTGCCGGACCGCCTAGCCCACCTTCGGTGAGCTTGCGCAGGTCAGACAGCACAGCGTCCACCTCCTCCAGCGTGAGCGGCGAGCCGTCTTTCTTGGTGAGCGCGCCGTTTGCGATGCGCTCGGCAGCCACTTCGCGGATGGTCAGGTTGCGCGCCATTGCCTCCTTCACCAGCTCTGCGCCCGCCAGGTAGCCGATCAGGGGGTTCAAGGCAGTGGCGACGATGGGGTTGCGCGCCAGCCAGCTTGCGGCTTTCTCTGGCTGAGCCGTGATGCCCACCAGCGCGTTCTGAACGAACGCCTGCACCGCGCCGATAGTGACGTGCATCATCTCGTTCAAGTTGTGCGCGATGATCGGCATCATCACGTTTAGCTCGAGCTGCCCTGCCTGCGCTGCCAACGACACGGTCAGGTCGCAGCCTTGCACATGAAACATCGCCATGTTGAGCATCTCCGCCAGCACAGGGTTCACTTTGCCTGGCATGATGGACGAGCCAGGCTGCACGGGCGGCAAACGGATTTCATCCAACCCAGTGGTGGGGCCGCTGCTGAGCAAGCGCAAGTCGTTGGCAATGCGAGTGAGCGTGATCGCCAGCGTGCGCAGCGCAGCGCTGAAGTCAGCAGGGTCCGCCATGCTTTGCATGCCCTCGAAGAGGTTGTCGCTCTCGTAGAGCGGTTGACCGAGCAGCCGCGAGAGGACCTGCACCATGCGGCGGTGATATTCCGGATGCGCGTTCAAGCCTGTGCCAACGGCTGTGCCGCCGATGGGCATACGCCGCAGCATATCAGCCGCGCGGTTGATGCGCTCCAGATCGCGCTCCACGGCGCGCGCGTAGCCGCTGAACTCCTGCCCCAGCCGAATGGGCACGGCGTCTTGCAGATGCGTGCGCCCCGACTTGACGATGGGGTCGAACTCGCGCGCCTTTTGCCACAGCGCGTCAATCAGCGACTGGATGACGCGCTGCAGCTCTGGCAGGCGCCACAACACGCCTAGCCGAATGGCGGTGGGGATCGTGTCGTTGGTGGACTGCGCCATGTTCACGTGATCGTTGGGGTGCACAGGTTTCTTCTCGCCGCTGTTCAGCGGCACGCCGAGGATCTCGCTGGCGCGATTGGCAAGCACCTCGTTGGTGTTCATGTTGTGGCTGGTGCCGGCGCCCGCCTGGAAGGGGTCCACCACCCACTGATCTGCCAGCGCGCCATTCATGCACTCATCCGCAGCCTGGATGATCGCGTCGGCGATGCGCGCATCCAGCACACCTAGGTCGCGGTTTACCTCTGCAGCGGCGCGTTTGATCGCCAACATGCTCCAGACGAAGGCGCGGTAGGGTTTCATGCCACTGACGGGGAAGTTGTGGAGGGCGCGCTGCGTCTGCGCGCCGTAGTAGGCGTGGGCAGGCACGCGCACCTCGCCGAGCGAATCTTTCTCTACGCGATAGTCCATCAGGTCACCTCGTCCTATGCTGTGCCGAATTGTCGGTCGCCTGCATCGCCCAAGCCTGGCACAATGTAGCCATGCTCGTTCAGATGTGAGTCAAGGGCGATCAGGTGAATTTCCACGTCGGGATGCGCTTCGGTCAAGCGGCGCACACCTTCGGGGGCGCCGATCAACCCGAGAAACTTGATGCGCTGCGCGCCCCACCGTTTCAGGATGTCCACCGTGGCGACGGCGCTGCCGCCAGTGGCGAGCATGGGGTCGAGGACGAAACACACTTGCACAGTGGGACTGACTGGCAGCTTGTTGTAATACTCAACAGGGCGCAGGGTGCGCTCGTCGCGGTATAAGCCGATGTGCCACACTTGAGCCATCGGCAGCATCTCCAGCGCACCTTCCACCATGCCCAGCCCAGCGCGCAGAATAGGGATCAAGCCGATGTTCTCCGCCAGGCGTTGCCCTTCGAGCGGGCTGAGCGGCGTTTCGATAAAGCGTGGGGTGGTGGGCAGGTCAGCGGTGGCTTCGATGACGAGCATCATGGCTAATTCGCGCACCAGTTGGCGAAACTTTTTTGGTTCCGTGTCTTTGTTCCGCAGGATGGTGAGTTTGTGATGCGCGAGGGGATGCTGGCTCAGATGCAACTTGTTGAAGGGTGCGATTGCCATAACGTTCATCTGGGATTGTAGCAGGGTGACTGAGTGATGCCCTTGCCCTTGCTCTTGCTCCAGCGCGGGCTGGAGACAGACGAACGCGACGCTTTGCCTTGCCTATACTTCGCGCCATCAGAATATGCATGGGACGAGCTTGCGCTCTTTCAATCCGAAATCTGTAATTCTGTTCGTTGTCTTGTGCCTGGGGTGGGCATTACGGCTGTGGGGGTTAGACGCCCCCAGCGTGTGGTTCGACGAAGGCGTCACCTGGCACATCGCCACCAGCTCGGATTTCATCCAGGCTGCTCGCCAGGAGACCAACCCCTACCTGTATTTCCTCGTGCTTCGCGGATGGGTTCACCTGGCAGGCGACAGCGAATTCGCCATGCGCCTGCTGTCGGCAGGGTTCGGCTGGTTGGTGATCCCGCTCAGCGTGCTTGTGGCGCGGGAGCTATACAAACCATCCGAGCCTGTGCTGATCGTGCTCACATCGCTGCTGACCAGCACACTGCCATTGCTGTGGTGGGCTTCTCGAGAAGCACGCATGTACGCTCCGCTGGCGTGCGCCGTGCTGCTCACGTTGCTAGCGTGGCAACGCCTGAGTAGGCGTACCTCCAGACGCGGCTGGCAGATGCTGATCGCCGCCGAGACAGCAATGGTGCACCTTCACCTCAGCGGTCCGATCCTGTGGGCGTGGCTGAATTGCGCGAACTTGCTCCACTGGGTCTGCCAGCGCAACGCCAAGCGACCTGACTGGAAATACTGGCTTCCCGTGCAGACGTTCGTGCTTTTCACGTGGATCGCGTGGTTCTTCTTCCAGAACTCCCGAAGCGATCCGCTCTCTCAGGCGAGCGCAAGCCTTGCTCCGCGCGATGTCTCAACCAGTTTGCTGAGAGCGCCTGCCCTCTTCTGGACCTCGCTGTGGGAAGGATCGTTCAAGCTGGCAGGTCAAATTGACGCGCTGGTGATCCTGGCTGGGCTGGCGTTCATTGTGTGGGTCCTCTCCGTGAATTGGCGTGGCGCAGCCACGCGATGGCTCAGCTTCCACATCGTGGTGGTCCTGACTGGGCTGACGTTCAGTTTGACTGCAATTGACAGGGAGCTGCACAGCCGATACTGGGCAAGCATAGCGCCGCTGGTAGCAATAGCGCTGGCAGGAGGATTGGCAGAGCGCTGGAGATCGGATCGCGCGTGGAGCAGAGCATCCGCTGCTGCGGCGACGCTCTTCTTCGCTGGCATCTCAGCGACAGGCATATTCACTGCGCTTGTCACTCCAGGTCTCGATTACGACGTGCGCGGCACAGTGGAACACTATGCCCGATCTCTACAAGCGAGGGACGTAGTGATTGGGTATGCCGAAGCCGTGCGCGGTGACCTGGAGTACTACTGGAAACGACTGGGCGTGAAGGCGGAGCTTCGTCTGTTTCCTGATCGCTTCGAGTGGGAGCAACTTGCCCCGCGACTGCCACGAGGGACAGATGGCGCAGTGGTGGAGAACATCTGGTTTGGTCAGCGCGGAGACTTCGGGCGCATGATCCGCTGCGCGCTGGAGCACGGTCGCAGTCGCCCGCCAGAGATGTTCACCACCTCTGGCATGGCAAGCGAGATACACCGCGCCGAGCCTGATGTGACCCCTCTGCCCGTTCTCCAGACGCTCATTGCTTTTTTTGAGCCTGCCACACTCATCGCTGCTGCCCAGCCGCCGACCATGCCAGCCGACAGAGGATTGTGCCTGCCCCTGCGCATCCAGTTATCACAGCCTACGCGCGAGCCACTCAAAGCCGCGCTCATCGCCCTCAACCCGCTCGGCTGGGAGATCGCCCGCAGCGATGTCTTCTTCGTCACGCCTGACCAGCGCTTGAGCAATGAAGTGAACGGTGAAGTGGAGATGACGGCATATCCAGTACTTCGGTTGCCGTATGGGGCACCAGCAGGAGAATACACCCTCACCCTCCGCCTCTACGACGAAGCACACCTCGACGGCTACCCCCTCCTCTCCCCACC
>FWWL01002424.1_pt1 | contig 38891 bp, 35 predicted proteins | sample 2228331 | NCBI WGS metagenome assembly FWWL01 (sample SAMEA103939775, study PRJEB20133) | metagenome
CTCCTGTGTCCACTGCCCTCCTCTGCCCAAGGGCTATCCCCCCTTGAGCGCATTAACAGTATAGCATACCTCCCCCTACCACGCAAGACCCAGTTTGCGGTTTCTTGCCTTTTCCTCTCCTAACCTGCAGCCCATACCAAGAATTGACGGCTCATAGTATCCTCAATCGCTCGTTCACGGCCATGATGGCATCCGTCGCCAACCCTTGCACCATCCCTACCGTGCGGCGGGCCAGATATTTCGCCCGCGCCAGAATGAACAGCTCATCCGCCAGCGACACTGCCACGCTCTCATCGGGACCGCCCAGATGCACCACTGCTGAAGCCCACGTCAGCCCAGCGCCGAAGCCCACCATCGCCAACAGGTCGCCCGGCTTGCAGCGCCCCTCCTCTATGGCCTCACACAGTGCCATGGGGATAGAGGCCGCTGATGTGTTGCCATAACGCTCAATATTCATATAGAAGCGGTCCTCCGGCACCCCCATCAGCCGTGCCGCTGCTTCCACAATGCGATGATTGGCCTGATGGGGGATGAAGAGATCAATATCGTTGGGCGAAAGGCCAGCCTCGGCCAGCACGCGCATCAGCGAGCGCCCCAACACACGCGTGGCAAACTTAAAGACCTCGCGCCCATTCATGCGGATGTAGTTTTCGCGCCGATCGATCACCTCGTGGCTGGGCGGATTCACCGCTCCGCACCCCGGCACGATGAGGTGCTGGTATCCTGAGCCATCAGACCCCAACTCAAAGGCCAGCACACCAGTAGGTGTCTCGGAACGCTGCACCACTACTGCACCGGCTCCATCGCCGAACAGCACGCAAGTTGTGCGGTCGGTCCAGTCAATCGCCTTGCTGATTTCCTCCGCACCGATGACCACGATGGTCTTGTAGGCCCCCGTTTGGATGAACTGCTGGGCCACCACCAGTCCGTACATCCATCCGGTACAGCCCGCCACCAGCGTAAAGGCCCCGCATTTGGCCCCCAGCATGTCCTGAATCTGGCTAGAGACCGGTGGGAGCAGATAATCCGGCGAAGAGGTAGCAACAATGATGAGATCAATGTCTGACGCCTTAATGCCCGCTACTTTCATCGCGGCCTGTGCCGCCCGCACCGAAATCACCGAGGTCGGTTCGTCCGGCCCAGCAATACGCCGCTCGCGGATGCCCGTGCGCGTCACGATCCACTCATCGCTGGTGTCCACCATCTTCTCCAGATCGTGGTTGGTCAGCACGCGGCGCGGCGCATACTTGCCCCAGCCCGTGATGCGCGCGTAGTACTGCTTCATCGTTGTCATCTCCCTGACAAAGATAGAGGTCAGCGTCCCCTTTCGCTGACCCATAGCAGTGCAAGATGAAATGAAACGGCCTTAAACAGCGACCGTTGAGCGGCGACGCCGCTCAGTGAGGATCATCACCAGCATGAAGATGGAGCTGGCGATGCGCACCAGCAACGCGATGATCGCCAGCGCTGAGACAATCACCCCCAGGATGCGCGACACACGCAACAGGCGGTCCGGCTGAGGCGCCCATGCAGCACGCCACTGCCCGGCATGCTCCTCCATCAGGCGTACCTTGAGCCGCCTTACAAACTGCTCCGAAGGCTCTACCGGCTTCAGCGCTTCCTCAAGGCGTCCAGCCAGCGGCAACAGATGCGCCAGAGCCGGATAGGTTTCCCCATACTCGCGCAAGAGCTCCTCGCTCCGGTCCTGCCCGACGATGAGGGCTTCGGCATGTCGGTCAAGCACCTCTTCCAATACGGGATCGCTTCTCTTCAATCGGCTGCGGAACATCGTTTTACTAACCTCAATATGGCCCACTGGGCCAGATATTCACTTACTAAAACACTGTTCAACGGAGTAAGTTACACCCCCTTTGTGGGATTGATAAGGATTTGTCACTCGCGACGGCGCCGACGACGTCGGCGGGGCGGCTTCTCCTCAGGATGGGCAAGACGTTGCACCTCCTCACGCAGGGCGATGAGGGTGCGGTGATAGAGCGACTTCACTGCTCCCTCGCTGCGCCCCATGATGGCCCCGATCTCGGCATTGGAGAGATGCTCAACAAACTTAAGGATGAGCAACTGCTGCCGCTCCTCGGAAAGATTGCGCATCGCCCGCAGGAGCAGATCGCGCTCCTCCTCCCGCTCGGCCAGATATTCCGGGGCTTCGCTGCGTAAGGTGCCGATCACCACGTCATCCAACGGCACGATGTCGCGCCGCTTGCGGTCGCGGTGCCAGTTCACCACCAGGTTGTGGGCGATGCGGTACAACCACGCCGAGAAGGGAATGCCCCGCTCCTCGTAATTCTGAATGTGCTGCATGGCGCGGTGGAAGACCCGCGCTGTGAGGTCCTCTGCATCCTGATGGTTATCGGTGCGGTAGTAGATGTAACTATAGATGCGCCGCACGTAGCGCTCGTAGAGTTCGCCGAACGCCGCGGGATCGTACTTGGCTCGCCTGACCAGCTCGCTCTCGTCCAGCTCGCTCAACGGCGGATCATGCGGCATGTTACGATCCCCCCATCTCTGCGCCCGATTGCAGTGCTTCCCATTGGCGCGGCGTGTAATACTTGCGCATCCCCAGCTTCCGCAACAGGCGGGAGGCGATAGAGTTGCCGGGGAAGGGCACAGAGCGCATGGCGTGCGCTGGATAAAACAAGTCCTCCGGCAGGCCGTTCTCCTTCCACACCGCTTGCAAGGCAGCGAACTCCTGCTCCGTCAGGTTGAGTACCCAACAGCATGTATCGTCGTGGTGGTCAAACTTGGCGATCCCCTCCCTGTTTGGCGTAGGGCTGTCGCCGAGGAAGAGGGCGAAAAGGTCATCCGCTATGGAGTTCTCAAAAAGCCAGTCTATGAGCTCCGTAATAAAAGCCTCGCGCTCCCTCTTGCCGTCCGGCAGAGAGCCGCTGCGCTTGGTCGGGTTGATGTGTTCGGAAACGGGCGCGATGACCTCAGCATAAAAGTAATGGCTCCAGTGCGAAATGGCTGTTGCCGTCACGCGCACCGCTTTGCGGAAAGGAAAATCCTTCTGATCCTGTAAGTAATAGAGTTCTGGCAGGTAGTGCATCGGCAGCCATACTCCACTCTTGCCGGGCTAGTGGGTGCATGGCGTCGCAAAAGGCGTGCCATCGTGGTAGATGTTGGCCCAAGCATAGACCGGCCAGTTGGTCACATCAAAAGCGAGAGCCAAGGGAGCCCAGAATACTTCAGGCTCCACAAACTCGCCACGGGCGAGGCGCTCTGCGCGGCATGCCTCCAGCGCGCTTTTCCACTTGAAGTGGAACCCTAGCCCAAGCATCACGTAAACAAGAACGAGGGCCAAAAAGATAAGCGCCACCTTGCGCACGATGGAATAGTCGGGCATCCCTGCTCCCTCCTCTAGCTACGCCGTGCTGCGCCTCACCGAGGCGCAGGCTGGCGTGGGCGGTTGCCATCCTGAGCCAAAGCGAGCAAAGCATCCAATGGCATCTCTGCCAACGACGCCAATATGAGGTCGGCGTGACTCAGATCGCCGTGGCGCGTAAGGGGATTGGGCACAGCCACCACGAAGAGGCCGGCGCTTTTGGCCGCCGTCACCCCGTTAGGCGAATCCTCAAAGGCGATAGCCTCCGTGGGCTGCACTTCCAGAGCCTCGCAGGCGGCCAGAAACAGATCAGGGGCAGGCTTGATGCGTTGTACGTGATCGGCGGTGCGGATGGCGTCAAAGGACGCTAACAGACCCAGCCGCTCCAGATGGTCTACCACCCAACGCTGCGGTGAGCTGGAAGCAACAGCCAGTTTGAGCCCCAGCCGGCGCGCCGCCTCTATCTGCTGCTCCACGCCGGGCAGCACCGACTGCGCCGCGATGAGCGCCATCTGCCGCGCGACGAGGTCGCGTTGAATAGCCTCGCGATCCAGCGGACGGCCTGCCAGCTCTATGAGATAGTCAATGGGATCAAAACCGGCGGTAGCGACGTTGCTGCCCACTACCGCCATCCACTTCTCCATTGGGAGATCATGGCCGTGTTCGCGGAAGATAGCACGCCAAGCGTGATATTCGGGCGTCTCGGTGTCCAGAATAAGGCCGTCAAAATCAAAAATGAGGGCACGAATCATACGTTCCTCTCGTGTTGTCGGATTCGTTTAAAACAGTACCGCATTCTCATCCCTGCTGCCAGTAAAAAGGCTGCACGGAGGGCGTTCCCCCGCGCAGCCGCTGCCTGTGCAGATGCTTCCACGTATGAATCAGCGATACATGCCAGTAGGGTCCAATTCCACGCGGATAAGGTGCAGTTCCTCCTCGGTAGGGGCGGGCGTCTCACCAACCTGTGCAGCGAGGCGCACCTCCCATCCCATCTCGGCGCGCACCTCATCCAGCGTCACCCCCGGGTGCAAGGAGACCAACTGCATCTCGCAATCCGGATTGTTGAAATCAAAGATGGCCTTATCCGTCACGACCACCTGCGGCCCGGCACCGGGCATCCCCAGCCTGCGGCGAGCGGCGCCACCATCCAGATGGCCCGGACTGGTGGTAAAGTCCAGCCGTTGCACGAATGATCGCTTGCTGAGGCGCATGATGATGTAAATCTTCTGCGCATTGATGGCGATCTCGCAGGCACCACCGCTGCCGGGGAGGCGCACCTTGGGCTGGGTGTAATCGCCGATGACGGTGGTGTTGAGGTTGCCGTAGCGGTCAATCTGTGCCCCGCCCAGCAGGGCCACCTCCACCAGCCCACCCTGCAGGTACAACCCAAAGAGGTCCGCCATGGGGATAACCGAGAGCGCACCTGTGACCAGCGTGGGGTCGCCGATGGAGAGAGGCAGGCGCGCCGGGCGTGCGCCGTACACGCCGGACTCGTAGATCAGTTCCAGATCGGGGGCTACCGTGTGGCGGGCCAGGTTGCAGGCAATGTTGGGCAATCCCACGCCCACGAACACCGTGCGCACGCCCTGCAAAGCGCGCGCCGCCGCCACGATCATCATCTCGGAGGGAGTGTAGTCGCTCATGTGTAGGCTCCATAATCCACCGGTGCAGCAGGGGCCGGAGCGGGCTTGAGGCGGCGGAGCGTTTCCTCGCCCATCTTGCGCAGGTACTCGGCGCGGTCACGCACGCCGTACACCCACTCCTCCAGCCATGCCTCCGTCGCCTTCTCATCGCGGGAGATTTCATCCCACTTGAGGTAGAAATCATTATCGCGGTCGTAGTAGCCCTGCACATAAGAGGGATGCGCCCCAAACGGCTCATGCACCACCGCATCCACAATGAGGCCGGGGATGAGGGTGCGGTTGGGATCAGCTCGGATGATGGCCTCGTCCACGATCTCCTCCACCACCACGATCACCTTGTCGGCGGCGAAAGCGGCCTCCTTTTGCGCACCCAGCAGGCCCCACAGCTGCGTGTTGCCTTGCACATCCGCACGCTGAGCGTGGATGATAGCCACATCAGGGTTGAGCGGCGGTACTACGGCGATCTCCTCCCCATCGTAGGGGCTGACCACCGTCTTGATGCACTCATTGACGGCAGGCATATCCGAACCGCTGTAGCTGCGCAAGGGGAAGAAGGGCAGCTTCATCGCCCCGGCCAGATAGCGCCCCACCATGCCGTAGTGAGAGTACTCCTCAATCTCAAGCGGGGCGGGGATGCCCTTCTCCACGGCACGGCGCACGCAGTGCAAAGGCCCCACGCCAGGATTGCCCAGGTAGCTGAACACCAGCCGCTTGGCCACGCCTGCCGCGATCATCTGATCGTAGATCAGGTCGGGCGTCATGCGGATCAGCGTCAGGTTGCGGCGGCGCTGGCGGATGATCTCATGGCCGGCAGCGAAGCAGATGAAGGCCGTGAAGCCCTCAATGGCAACGGACATGCCATCGCGCACGTACTCGGCGATGGCCTCTTGCATGGATAACCGTTTGTCCATCACGGGGGCTCTCCCGTTGGGGTGCTCTCTCTAACTGGTTTTAAGGTAGTGGCAGGGGCACGGCACAGGCCATCCGCGCCCCTGCCCCAAGCAGCGGATTTCAGCCGCGGATGACCGTCTGGCTCTGCTCACGCAGGTAGTTGAGCAGCGACCAATACCCGCCGATGTTGCGGCCCGACGAACCGCTGGCCTTCCAACCACCGAAGGGCTGATAGCCCGGCCAGGCGCCCGTCGTGGCGCCGCCAGCGCGGTTGACATACACCACGCCCGCCTCAATGTGGTCCAGGAACCACTGGATTTCGGCCTCGTCCTCGCTGAAGAAGCCCGCCGTCAGGCCATACTGTACACCGTTGGCCTTCTGCATGGCCTCTTCCAGCGAGTCCACCGGCTCGGCGAAGAGGATAGGGACGAAGAGCTCATTCTGTACCAGCTGGTGATCGTGCGGCAAGCCGGTGATGATCGCTGGCTCCACATAGTAGCCGTAGGCAAAGTCACCCTCGGTCAGCACGTTGCCGCCGTAGAGCACCTGCCCATCACGGCGGGCGATCTCCATGAAGCGCTTGTAGTCCTCGTAGGCATTCTTGTTGACCAGCGGGCCGAGGAAGGTCTCCTTCTCCAGCGGGTTGCCGATCTTGAGGGCGCGGGTGCGCTCAATGAGGTTGTTGATGAAGGCATCCCACACTGGGCGCTCCACATAGACACGGGAGCAGGCCGAGCACTTCTGCCCGCCCATGCCGAACGCAGAACGCATCACCCCTTGGGCGGCCTTGTCCAGATCGGCCTTGCGCGAGATGATGGCCGGGTTCTTGCCGCCCATCTCCACGATCACCGGCTTGGGGTACGTCTTGGGGAAGTTGCGATAGACCTGATGGAAGCCCACATCATATGAGCCGGTGAAGGTAATGCCATCCACATCGGGGTTTTCTACCAGCTCGTTGCCCGCCGTGCGCCCCGGGCCAGTGATGAAGTTGACCACCCCTGCAGGTGCGCCCGCCTGCATGAAATACTCTATCAGCTTATAGGCTGTCCACGGGGCATCGGAAGAGGGCTTGAGGATCACCGTGTTGCCGGTGACCAGCGCCGCCGCTACCGGCCCGGCGGCCAACGCCAGGGGGAAGTTGAAGGGCGAGATCACCACCCACACGCCGTAGGGTTTCATCACGCTGACGTTGCTGTCGTTGGCGCCAAAGGAGTTCATCACACGGCGGTAGCCATCGTTTTCGCGCATCTGCATGGCGTAATAGCGCAGCAGGTCCGCCGATTCCTCCACGTCGCCCAGCGCCTCCACACGGTTCTTGCCCATCTCCATGATCATCATCGCAGCGAGGTCCATACGGTTGGCGCTGATCATATCGGCGACCTTCTCAACCAGCGCGCAACGCTCCGCATAGGGTGTGCGTCCCCAAGCGGGGGCAGCAGCCTTGGCCGCGGCGATGGCCTCGCGGGCGTCCTCGGCACTGCCCTTCTGGAAGTAGGTCAGCGGCTCACGTGTGTCAATGGGGCTCCACACGGGGAAGGTTTCGGCAGCCTGCTTCTCCCTGCCGCCGATGAGCAGGGGGAAAGATTGGCCCTTCAGCGCCTTGACACGCTCAATGGCCTCATCAAAGGCCCGATGGAGCTCCACGTCGTCCACCGACATGGTGGTGTAAGTGATCTTAAAAGTAGCCATGCGTTTCTCCCCTAGAACTCCAATCAGAGGGCGAGAGGATCAATGAGGGCGGCTGGCGCAAGCGCAGGGGTGTGAGGTCATGCCCCTGCACTGTTGCTCGGAACGACCACCCTACCCCGAATTATAGATCAGGACGGGGCGTTCGTAAAAGGGGAGCGCGATCCGTGGCTGTCACATACCCAGTGGGTTGGCTTACCCCAGCCTCACCTTTATCCTCGTTCCTATCACCTTGGGTTGGTCGCCTGCGATACAATCACGGAGCCATGCGCTTAACGGCAGCCAAAGGAGGAAAAAGATCGCCATGCAAGATTCCCCGCTGGACACCCGCCAGTTCCGCCGCACGATGGGGTTGTTCGCCACCGGCGTAGCCGTGTTGGCCACTCTACGGCAGGATAACGGCGAGGCGATCGGCATGACGGCCAACGCCATTGCCTCTGTCTCGCTGGATCCCATGCTGATCCTTGTCTGCGTGGATAAGAAGGCGCGCATCGCGCCGCATCTGCTGCAAGCAGAGGGGTTCTCGCTGTGCTTCCTCGGTGCCGATCAAGAGGCCCTCTCGGTCTACTTCGCCGGACTATGGCAGGACAATGAGCCGCCGCCCTTTGCCTTTCAGATGTGGGCAGGCCAGCCACTGCTGACGGGGTGCATCGGCGCGGTAGCCTGCCGACGCTACGCTGTCTACGAGGGCGGCGATCACTGGATCGTGCTGGGCGAAGTAACCGCCCTGCATCGCCCACAGGAAAGCGCCGATCCGCTCATCTTCTTCAGTGGGCGCTACCGCCGCCTTGCCGAGGCATAAAGCGGCACAGCCTGCTAACGCAGCACCGTCCAGGCCTGCACATAGGGCGCATCGGCTGTCCACTGACCGTTGGCCATCAGCCCCCGCGCAAAGAAGCTATAACGCCGCCCAATCCCGCCGGCAAAAACCCATTCGCCGGGCTTATCGGTCTGGAGCCACAGCACCCATTCATTGGCGCCCGAAGTGTCATCGCGGTAGTACACCTCATAGGCCACTATGGCCGCGGGATCGCTGGCTCGCCACTTGACCAGCGCCGCCGTGCGGCTCTCATCCAGCAGGGGCAGCACGCTCACCAGTGGGCGCGGGCTTTGTTCAATCAAGATGACGGGCAAGCCGCCGATCATAAAACCGGAACTGCCCGGCTGATTACGGTTGGTGGCTGGCGAAAGGGCGACATGATAAGCGCCATCCGCTGCAGGCGTGATGACCTGCCGCTCGCCGTTCCACTGGATCAGCGTAGCCTGCGCCGAGCGTGCCGCAATGGCCACCTCGCCGCCCGCGCCGCTCTCATCCCATACCACCGTGATGATCTCCGCTGTGCCGGGGCGGGCGAAGATTATCCAATGCCGCCCACCCGATGAATAACCCGTGAGGGGCACAAAGCGCGCGCTGCCGAAGACCTCACCAACCGTGCGAAGAGCATCGTAGGCTGGGCGCTTGGAGCCGGCATCCGGATGCTGGTTGAAGCACACGTTATCGGTGCGGTTGCGCAGCAGACCCAGCGCATCGCCCCAGCAGATGGCGCCCGTATCGCACAGGCTACCGTCATGCGGCGGGAAGGTGGTGCCACGTGGCTGATTGCCACAATCATCATAAAGCTGGAAGTGGAAAACAACATCCGCCCCGCCCAAGAAGGCATAGGCAGCGTTGGCGATGACATAGGCAGCCTGCTCCTCTAACGTGGCACGCCAGATGATCTGATCGGGGCGCGTGGCCCATGTAGGGCCGGGGTAGTCATTCCACACTGCCACACCCGACTCGTTAAGCCACACCGGCGTATCCTGCAGGCCGTGCACAGCGAGCAGCGTCTCAACTTGCTGGACAGCGTAGAAAGAGAAGGCGGGGTTGCTGTAAGAATGGACGGCCACGATATCAAACGGATAGCGTTGGTCAACCGGCGCAGGATCGTTCTTGAAGATGTCCAGCAGGGTGGGGAAAAACTCCGGCTGCTCAAAGAGCACGAGACCCCCCACCATGATCATGGCCTCCGAGTCGGCATGGCGGGCGGCGATATAGGCCACCTTGAGCAGCCGAGCGTAGTCCTGCACGTTGCCGCGCCAGAATTGCCGCAGATCCGGCTCGTTCCAGATTTCCCACACGCGGATGCCTGCACCCTCTGGCCAACCGTCGCGCTGTGCCAGTACGCCGCCGGGCTTGTAGCGCTGCACTGCAGCATAGACGAACTCCGCCCAAGGGTTGTTGGGGTTGATGCTCTTGCCTGTGCTGGGCGTATCGGTGCCATCACTGAAGACCGGCTCATAGAGGTTGTTGGGCGTCCAGTTGGCGTTGGCATAGGCAGCGGGTGTGCCCAGCAGGATGGCATCGGTGCGCAGGCCGTGCAGCACATCGTTGCGCACGGCGACATCGTAAATATCCCAGGTGTACTGATCAGGTTGCTGCTCAATCTCGTTCCAATAAATGGCAAAGCGATCCCAGCCAGCGCCGGTGTGGATGGCAGCGCGGAAGCGGCGCTCGTTGGTCTCGTGTTGGGCGCTGCTGATGAAGTTGATGCCCAGCCGACGGGAATACAGCCCTTGATCTGAAGGTGTGGGCGTGGCCGTAGGAGGTAGCGAGGTGGGCGCAGAGGCGGTCAGCGTGGGGTTGGGGGTGGCGCTGGCCAGCCCAACGGTTGGGCTGGACGAGGGTATAAGCGTCAGGCCGCTCAAATCAAGAGTGGGTTGCGTTGTCGGCTGAGGGCCAACGGGTGTCAGGTTGTAGGGGCCGATGGGGGGCGGTGTGGCCGTCACGTAGATCACATAAGGGGTGGGAGATACGCCACCCTCCGGTGTCGCCGTGACGTACACAATCCAAGGGGTCGGCGTGGGCGGCTGATACCCCTCCGGTGTGGCGGTGACGTAGATCACCCAGGGCGTGGCCGTTGGGTCACGCTTCTCGGCCACGCGCAGACCCAACACGCCACAGGCAGCTAACAACCCTACCATGAGGGTTGCTGCCATCACGCGGAGCAGGATGCGGGCAAGGCGTAGGGGCATAATGGTTACTCGCAATCTGACCCAGTAGCAACAAGCGCCTATCTTACCACAATCGCCATCCGTGCCAACTGGGCACTCCGGATAGGGTGCCGCCAACCTATGGCTACCCAACCTCTCCATTTTGGGGTTACAATTCAAGAAAAGCGACGGCGGTGGTGCACAGGAGGGAAAATGCGCTATGGCTTTTCCAGCCTTCTATGACCCTGCAAAGGTGGGGACGCTGTACGTCCCGCAAACGGGTGCCGCCAGCGAGGCTGGCCTGCAAGCTGGCATGAAACCCTCAGCCGAGGATCGGCAGCGCACCTTGCTCATTCTGGTAGATGAACAGGTGGATTTCATCCACACGGACGGCGCATTGAGCGTGCCGGGCGCTGTTGACGATACACGCCGCCTCATTGAATGGCTCTTCCGCAACGCCGACCGCATCACGCACATCGCTGCCTCACTGGACACACATTACCCCCAGCAAATCTTCTTCCCCTCTTGGTGGGCGGACGCTGAAGGAAGGCATCCCGCGCCGTTCACGCTGATCACTGCGCAGGATGTGGAAGCGGGCCGCTGGCACCCTCTTTTTGAGGTGGAGTGGTCCCGGCAATACGTGCGCCGCTTAGAGGAGCAAGCCAAAAAGGTGCTGACCATCTGGCCCTACCATACATTGATGGGCACGCCCGGCCACGCCATCACCCCCGCTCTGTACGAAGCACTGGCTTATCACGCTGCAGCACGTAACACCGAACCGACCTTCCTTGTCAAGGGATCGATCCGCAAGACCGAGCACTATTCCATCCTGGAGCCGGAGGTCAAGGTGCCGGAGGAGCGCGGCGGCACGCTCAACGAGGATTTCGTTAACATGGTGGCCACCTACGACCGCGTGTACATCGCCGGACAGGCCAAGAGCCACTGCGTGTTGGAGACGCTCCACTCGCTGGTCAACGCCTTCCGCCAGCGCGACCCTTCCCAGATCGGCAAGTGGTACGTGCTTACCGATTGCATGTCCTCCGTCGTCCATCCTGAGGTGGACTTTGAGGCCATCGCCAGCGAGCACTTCAAAGAGTTTGAGCGACAGGGTGTCCATTTGACGACCTCGGCTGAGGACATCCCTTAGGCTCATGGTGTGATCGCCTGTCCGTTGGGTATTTGGGAATGGCCCTCCGCCTCCCTTTTGCACCGATTCCCTCTCCGACGTGTTGTATATTGATGAGTATCCCCACGTCCCAATCTCCCTTGAGTTGGGCCTAATAAAAAAGAGAGGATGCATGATGAGCACCCATAAGATTGCTTTGATCACCGACAGCACCAGCGACATCCCACCGGAGATCGTGCGCCAATACGACATCCGTGTGGTGCCCCAGATCCTCATCTGGGGCACCGAGGAACTGCGCGACAACGTCACCATCACGCCGGAGGATTTCTACAAGCGCTTGCCCAGCGATCCTGCACACCCCACCACTTCCCAACCTGTCCCCAAAGACTTTCTGGAGTTCTACGAACAGGCCAAGCGGGACGGCGCTGAGGAGATCGTGGCGATCTGCATCAGCAACCAGCTGAGCGGCACTCTGGATTCGGCGCGGCAGGCCGCCACCATGATAGATATACCAGTGCATGTGGTGGATTCGCTCTCCGTCTCCATGGGGCTGGGCTGGCAGGTGATCGCCGCCGCCCGCGCCCGCGAAGCGGGCGGCGGTGTGAAGGAGATGATTGAAGCGGCTAACCGCGTGCGCCAAACCCTGCACATCTACTTCTCGCTGGACACGCTGGAATACCTACACCGTGGAGGCCGCATTGGGGGAGCAGCGAAGCTCATCGGCACGGCGCTGCAGCTCAAGCCAATGCTCACCGTGGATACCAAAACGGGGCGCGTGGAAGCCGCCGAGCGCACCCGCACGCGCAAGAAAGCCCTCCAGCGCATTTACGAGGTCTTCTTTGAGAAAATGGACACCACTAAGCCCATGCACATCACCGTGCTGCACGGCAACGCTCCCCAAGAAGCCCGTGAGTTTGAGGAACGTATCCGCGTCGAGCACAAGCCCGCTGAGCTGCTTGTGGTGACGATCTCGCCAGTGCTGGGCGTACACACCGGGCCGGGGGCGGTGGGCATTATTGGCTACTACGAGCAGTAAGTCTGCGGCCATCATCCGCAAGAAAGAGGAGATAAGGTGAGCGCCGAACCCTATCGCATTGCCCTCATCACAGATAGCACGTGCGACATCCCACCCGCCATGCGCGAGCAGTACCGTATCTATGTCGCGCCGCTGTATGTGATCTGGGGCACCGAACAGCTGCGTGACGGGGTGGATATTGATGCCGAGACCTTTTACCGACGGCTGACCAGCGACCCCGTGCACCCGACCACCTCGCAGCCCACCCCCAAGGACTTTGTGGAGTTGCTGGAAAAGGCCCGCCAAGACGGCGCACAGGAGGCAGTGATCATCACCGTCAGCGACCGGCTGAGCGGTACATTGGACTCAGCCAGGCAGGCCGCCGAAATGGTGGACATGCCAGTGACGTGCTACGACTCACGTTCGGTCTCCATGGGGCTGGGCTGGCAGGTGATCGCCGCCGCCCGCGCCCGCGAGCAAGGCGCCGATGCCGCTGAGATGGTCGCTGCTGCCGACCGTGCCCGACGGCACACCGCCGTGATCTTCACCGTGGACACGCTGGAGTATCTACACCGTGGGGGGCGCATCGGAGCGGCGGCCAAACTGCTCGCCAGCGCCCTACAGATTAAGCCGCAGCTGATCATTGACCCCCAGATCGGCATTGTGGAACCGGGCGAACGGGTGCGCACGCGCAAGAAGGCGCTGGAGGCTGTCTATAGCGGTTTCTTCCAGCGTATGGACGTCAGCAAGCCCATGCACCTGACGGTGATGCACGTGAACGCCTACGAGGAAGCCCACCAGTTGGAGCAACGCATCCGCAAGGAGTACCCAACGGCAGAGTTGTTCGTCACCACCACTTCACCGGTGATCGGGGTACACGGCGGTCCCGGGACGGTGGGAATCACCGGCTACTATGAGGGCTGAGAACAGGTATAATGAGGAACATATGGCGCATTTTCCTTAACCCCCACACTCGCGGAGGAAGGATTGGACGCTGCCTCTCTTCGCACGCCGGAACACGTTCAGGCTGCCTTAGATGCACTGGGGTTGGGCATCCGCATCCAGTTTTTTGAGTCCTCAACGGCCACCTCCCCGCAAGCCGCCGAGGCCGCAGGTTGCGAACTGGGGGCTATCGCCAAGAGCCTGTGCTTCGTGGTGGATGGTCATCCGGTGATTGTGGTCGCTTCAGGCGATCAGCGCGTGGACACGCGCAAGTTAGCAGCGTTGTATGGGGTGGGGCGCAAGAAGGTCAAGATGGCCGACGCTGAGACAACCATCGCCTTGACAGGCTATGCGCCGGGTGGTGTGCCGCCGCTGGGGCATAGCCAGCCGCTGCCCGTGTTGATTGACCGCTTGTTGGGTCGCTATGAGACCGTCTGGGCGGCGGCAGGCGCGCCTAATGCCATTTTCCCTATTGCTTACCAGAAGCTCGTTGAGATCACAGGCGGGCAGGTGGTGGACATCGCCGAGGAGTAGCCGGTTTCCGTTCTGCGCACTTTGCTCTACAATACGGGCAGAGTCATCATACGGAGAGCCTACTCCACATGGAGATCAGAGGGAGAGATGAGACATGGCAAGGTATAACAGAAAGCGGCGTCGGAGCATCTGGCACATTGGCCTGATGGTGGCGCTCGGGCTGTTGATGGCTTCCTGCAATTTGGGGCAGCAGGCACCTTCGGAGCCAGCGACGCTTACGCCGCAGATCGGCGTGATGCCCCCTGCTGCCAGCGGCGATCTGACTCCGGCCGGCCCAACAGTGACGCCGCTGATTCAAGTGCCCCCCACCAACACACCAGTGCCGGAGTTGCTCCCCTCTGAGACACTGGGGCCGATCACGGTAGACGGCACCGAGCATCGCGCTCAGGAGGCGGTCACCGTGCGCGTGCGGCGCGGCACGGCGGTTTCCACCGTCACCTGCTCATGGCTGCTGCAGGACACCGGCCAGACCGGCTCGCTGGGGGCGCCGATCAGCACCACGCCGATAGATGCCAGCACGGTAGAGGAAGTCTATACCTTCACACCGCAGCAAGCTGGGACCTACGCGGTGAACTGCACGGGCATTGCGCTCACCACCTCCGGCCAGCGCGCTGTCAGCGCAGCGGGGATACCTTTCGCAGTGGAAGCAAAGGGGTAAGCGGCCCCTTTTTATCCCACTTGTAACGAAACAAAACAGGGGCAGGGGTTTCCTGCCCCTTCTTTATTGAGGTAGGCCTGCCCGGTGCGACTGGAACACTTTGTAAGCCACCGCTGGGCAGAGGGGTGGGACTTTGAAAATGGGAACTTTGGTCGTGCCCGCTTGTTCGGTTGCTTGAGGAGGCGGCTTTCAGCGGTGGATGAGAAGGCAGTGGCGCCTTGCCTGCCGTCCCCGCCCGCTGGTGAAGCCCACCATTAGACAGCCATCACCCAATGCTTCATGCGGTGCTGGAACTAGTGAGGTCGTCACCATGAACAGATTCAACCCTGTGATCCCTGCTTTACTTGCCCTCGGTTTGCTCTCCCTCTCCTGTGCTAACAGCCAACCACGCCGCATACCGGAAGCAGCGGTGGACACCCCGCCGGAGCTGACCGCCACCCCAACCGTATCCCGGCTCGGCGCTAGCCCCACTGCGCCCCGGCCCACAGGCCAGAATCCCTTTGGCGTGATGCTACCGTCTCAGCTGGTGCGCTCGTCCCAGGGGATGCAGGTCGCCAAAGCGCTGGGGGCCGTATATTTCCGGCCCGCTTCCATCTTCCTGGATCAATGGAACGGGACTTGCCCTGAGTGCGACATCGTGCTGAACGCCGGTTTAGAGCTCGTCCTGACCGTGCGCAACAGCGGCCCGTCGCCCACGTCCCCGCCCACCGATCTCGCCGCCTATCAGCGCACGCTGGGAGAGGTTCTGGACAAATACCGCCCGGTGGTCCTCGCGGTGGAGAACGAGGAGAACTCGGCCCTGTTCTACACCGGTACACCAGAGGACTACGGCGCCCAACTGAAGGCCGCCTGCCAGGTGGCGCACCAAAAGGGCATCCCCTGCACCAACGGCGGGCTGGTCAGCACGCTGGTGGCCCTGCTGGTCTATGACCATTATCTGGAAACCGGGCAATCGGCCACCGCCCAAGACTTCGCCGCCAGAACCCTCACGCCAGAGCAGCAACAGCAACTCAACTCTGCCAGGGCGCGTGAGCAAATTGATAAGGGCAAGGCGCTCTTGCAAGCGTATCGCGCTGCCGGTGTGGACTACGTGAACTTCCACTGGTATATCGCCGATACCCGTGCGCTGGGGGAGGCCGTCGCTTATCTCAGGGCGCAGACGGGCCTGCCGGTCATCACCAATGAGATCGGCCAATTCACCGACGATCCCAACCAGACAACGGCGGTGATGGCCAAGATTGTTGAGTTGGGCCTGCCCATTGCCGTGTGGTTCGGCCTGGATGGGCCGCAGGCAAGGGGACTCGTCAACCTAGATGGCAGCCTGCGACCCACAGGTGAGGCGTTCAAGTACTTCATTGAGCAGAATTTCAAGTAGCTGCCACTTGCTAAGGGGAAGGTCACCGGGCCTAGTGGTGCTATAATGGTTGTGGCGTGGAGCGCATCGTGCATACAGGGCCAGAAGTCCACCGGGTGCCCAACACGCGCTTCCAGCCGACACGCTCCGCTACGCTCCGCGGCGCAGGTGAAGCGCAAGCCGTTGGGCGCAGATGGATGGAACGTTGAAAATGTAATCTTCGTCCTGCCTGCCGGGTCAGTCGCCCGCCGTGGTGGGTCGCCCGCAGGGGTGACGTTCGGCGATGGACGGGAAGGGCAAGGTGACTTGTCTGCTATCCCCGCCCGCGCGGCGGCCCGAACGGGTCACTGGCCCTGGGCATGGTTTTGCCTGGCGAGTAGTGCGAAAGCCGGGGTGGCTTGCCTGAGGAGCAGGTTGTACGGGGCAAGGGTGTCACGCCCGAACGTTTCCCTGCTCCCTGGGGCGGGCTGGCCGAAAGGTCAATCCGGCTGGCCTGCAGTGGCCGGGCCTGGCGTGACGGTGATCGGTCAGTGGGTGTTCCGGCGGTGGCATTTTGCCCGCTGTGGTGCTATAACGATGTTGGAGTGTGACAGCATTTTTCGTGCCTTGCCAGAAGGTCGCAGGCGGGCGGGGAGGTAAAGGTGCCTGTTCGCGCTTGCGTCCAACGCGTGCCTCCACCTGACACTGCTCCGCGGCGCAGGTGAAGCGCAAGCCGTTAGCCTGCCAAGTCCGGAAGGTAAGAGTCCTAGCAGGCGCTTGCCAAAGGAGAAAGGAGCGATGTCTAAAGGTTGGCTTCTGATAACTATTGTAACGATAATGCTGATGGGATGGCTGGTCGGTTGCACGAAGGCCTCATCCCCAGAGACGTTGATCGAGTATCGCCGTAGCGGTGGGTTCATCGGCCTGGATGATCATCTCGTCATCAAAGAGAACGGGGAAGCGATCCTGACTCGCCGCAGGTCGGAGCGTTACGAATTCTCCCTTGATAGCGATACGATAGACCATCTTCAGGCTCTTTTTGAAGAAGCAGGGTTTTCCCAACTTCACGAGGAGTATCTGCCTTCGCACCCTGGCGCCGATCTCTTTGAGTATGTGGTGACCTATAAAGGCCATACTGTGCGAGCGATGGACTTCGCCGTTCCACCATCACTGCAAGCCATCTTGGAAGCGCTCAATCAAATCATTGAAAGTCAAGGAAAATAGAGAGGCAAGTACATCACCCAGGAGGTACGCTAACGGGAATTGAAGTTGTTACCGTAAGGGGTGATTCTGACAGTGGGCGCGATAATGGTCATCGCCGGGTTCTTGAGGCGCAAACTGGCAATAGCCTGGTTTGGTGAGGCAATGATGCTTGTGCTTAGCGGATTGTTCCTGTTCAGTGTTGGCGCCGGCCTTCTCCCCGGCTCTCCGTTTTGCTGTTAGGTATGGTCATCCTCTCACGACGAAGTGGGAATTGAATTTCCGAGGATTCCGGAATAGACCAGGATAGTGGCTTAAGTAAGTACGGAGGCTAACTACTCGCTCCACCCGACCCGCAGGCAGCGCCGCGCCGCTGAAGCGCGAGCCGTTAGCCTGCTCATGCAAAACGATGAATGCCTAAAACAATATATTCTCATTCAGGCATACCGCAGCAGAAATTCGCAACGCTTCATCTGAAGCCCGTGTTGCGATGGTCAATGACATTAATGCTGGCATCCAAGCCAATCATTCCACAACCAGTGCCACTGCCGCCCGCTTACCCCGCTGGGCCATTGATAGCCCCAAGGCGGCAACTGCTGCCAACAGGGGCAACAGCGGTAGCCACGCAAAAACCGTCCCGAGGCTGAGGCGTTCAGCCAGCGCGCCCGTCACCGCCGCGCCAAGGCCGCCCGCCACAAAAGTGAAGCCCAACGTCAGGCCGGTCATCACGCCGGGGCGGTTGGGCAGCATCTCCTGCCCAATGAGCAAGGTGAGCGGCAGAGAAGCTATGGTGCAGAAGCCCAACGCAAAGGCGAAAATCACCACCCATACCCCTTGCACGTGCATCAGCGCGATGAACATTGGTGCGGCCAGCAGCAGGCTGATGATGATCACACGGTGGCGCCCAATACGGTCCGAGAGGAAGCCCGCCGTCAGATTGCCCATCATACCGCCTATTGCCAGCACAAAGGCGATGTTCCCCGCGTAGAGCACGTTGCGGCCCTGCTGCAGGAAATGCTGCGGCAAGTAGGTCATCACGCTGGCATCCATCCACTGGCGGAACAAGATCACCAGTGCCAGCAGGACGAGGCTAAACGTCAACAGGCTGCCCAATCCCTCCACATGGCGTGATGGGGATGAGGACGCCACATCGTTGGCCGAGAGATTCAGCGCCCCATAGTGCAGGCGGCGCAGAGCAGCGAAGAGGAAGGGAGCTGAAGCAACAGCCAACAGCGAGAGGGCTAGCGTCCCACGCGGCCCCAGCGCACTGAGAGCGATCCCCGCCGCCAGCGGCCCAAAGGCATGCCCCGACGTGCCGCCCAACAGGAACACTGCCATTGCTCCGCCACGCTGATCCTGTGCACTGATGCGGGGCACGCCGCCCGCCCCCGGCGGATGGAACGCCGCCGCCCCCAATCCAGCGATGGCCATCAGCACCAGCAGCATCTCAAAGCGAGTGGCCAGCCCGGCCAACCCCGTAAAAGCTGCCCCCCACAGCACACCCGCCAGCGCCAAGAGTGGCGCCCGCCTGTGATCCGCCAGCAGGCCAAAGAGCGGCTGCCCTAGCGCCGAAGAGAGGTTGTAGGCCAGTGCGATAAGCCCTACCTGCCCCTGCGAAAGATGCAGGGGGCTGGTCTGTGCGGCTAATACCAGTGGCACCGCACCGCTGTAGAAGTCAATGACGAAGTGCGCCCCCGTGAGGGCCAGCAGCTTGCGATTGCGGAAAGGCGACATCCGTGCAAACCTCAAGTTTTTGGAGTGGGGTCAGCCTGCCGGGCGCTTCAGCTGGGCGATGATACGCCACGTGCGGAACTCATAGTAAGCCATCAGCAGACTGAGGCGCAGGCCATGCAGGCCGTCGGTATAGCCGCGCAATGTCACAAAGCGCCGCCAAAACTCGCGCAAGGGCATGGTGATCCAGGTGTGAGGCTTGGGGCGTTGACCTTCATCCAAGCGCCGTTGGGCCTCCAACCGGATGTAACGCTCCTGTTTGGCGATGAACTGCGCCACGTCGCGGTAATTGTAGTGGATCAATGGATGTTGCAGGTAACCTGCCTCACCTTCAAGGATCACCACCTCGTGCACCGGACGGGAAGGATCATAGCGGGCACTCTGCCGATGCAGCACGCGTAGCTGATAATCCGGATACCAGCCAGCGCCCCGCGTCAACCGGCCAAAGATGTAATTATGGCGCGGCACCCACCAGCCGCGCTGGGGGCCCCTGATCTTCTCGCGCACCTCGGCGGCCAGTTCGGGCGTCGCACGCTCGTCCGCATCCACAAAGAACACCCACTCGGCGCGGACGGCGCGTAAGGCGGCGTTGCGCTGGGCGCCGTAGTGCTCAAAAGGATGCTGCATCACTTGCGCTCCCATGGCCTGTGCCAGATCAACGGTGCGGTCAGTACTGTAGGAGTCAAACACCACTACCTCATCGCACCAGCGCAGGCTGGCGATGCAGGCCTCAATGTTGTGTTCCTCGTTGTGGGTGAGGATTACAGCGGCCAGTTGTGTCATGGCTATATCCTGCGGCTCAGGCGGATTACCTCACGATAGGCATCCACCAGCGCCTTGCGCTCATCCTCGCCGCGGCTGGAGTCGCGGGCGGTGACCTTGATAAGGCGGTTCATCCCCACCCGCACGATCCACACCGCCAGCCAACGCTTGAGCGGCCCATAGTGCTTGCGGTACAGCTTCAGACGCGCCGTCCACAGGTTAATCACCGACTGTGGACGCATCTGAGCGGTGCTTTGGCCGCCGTAGTGCACCACCACCGCACGCGGCACACAGATCGCCTTCCAACCCGCCGCTCGGATGCGCAGCGCCCAGTCAATCTCTTCGCAGTAGAGGTAAAACTGCTCATCAAACAGCCCTGTCTGTCGGATGACCTCGCGGCGCAGCAGAAAGGTCGCTCCCAGCGGATGACCCACCTCAAACGGCTCGCCGCGTTCGTACCACGCGCGTGGATAGCGCCCGTTGAGGCGGCTTTCCAGCAGGCGGCCCGGCGCGGGGAAAAGGTCCAAGATCAGCTGCGCCAGCCCCGGGAAGTCAAAGGCGCTGTGCTGGAATGAGCCATCGCCGTAAATTAGCCGTGCGCCCGCCAATCCCGCGCTGGTAGCTTCCATAGCGTCCAGCAGGGCCTGCAAAGCCCCCGGCCGGACAAGGGTATCCGGATTGAGCAGCAACACATAATCGGGCAGCTCTTGTCCATCAGGGAAACCCAGCGCACGCAGGGCGAGGTTGTTACCCCGCGCAAAGCCGAGGTTTTCACCCGGCTCCAGCAAGTGCAGCGTTGGGTAGTGCTCAGGGGGGAAGGTGGCGCGGATAGCCTCAGCAGTGCCATCCGCCGAGGCGTTGTCCACCACCCACACGCTGCCCTCGGCGTCGGTGCGCTCTAGATCGTCAAACAGCGCACGCAGGCAATCCAGCACCAGATGGCGCACGTTCCACGTGACGATGACAATTGCCAGCTGGGGTTTAGCGACCATGCGACACAGTATACCCTGCCCCTCGCCACTGCATAAAGGGCGCAGGCAGGGTCACGAAAAAAGACGAGCGCTACACGAAGCGCTTGCGCAGTTCGGCGCTGGCGTAGTCCATGATGGAGACCGTAATGGCGATTAGCCACACCGCCATACCCGCTGCGTTCCAGCGAGACTGATTGATCCACTGGAACAGAACCTGACCAATACCACCACCACCCACAAAGCCGATGATGGTGGACATGCGCACGTTGATGTCCCAGCGGTAAATGGTGAACGAGAGGAAAGGCGGGATCACCTGCGGGATGATGGCATACACAATGACCTGCAGGCGGTTGGCACCGGTGGCAGTAATGGCCTCAATGGGGCCAGGGTCAATGTTCTCAATGGCCTCCGAGTAGAGTTTGCCCAGCGCGGCGATGGTGTGCAGGGTCAACGCGATGACGCCCGCAAATGGCCCCAACCCCACCCATACAGCGGCGATGACGGCCCAGATGATCGGCTCAATGGAGCGCACTACATTCATGATGAAGCGCACCACGTAGTAAACGAGGCGTGTGGGGATTGAGTGCCACATCAGGTTGCGGGCAGCGATGAAGCTGGCCGGGATGGCCAGCACGATGCCAAAGGTGGTCGCCATGAGCGCCTGGAAGATGGTGACGATCATGCGCCCGATGGCGAGGTTAAAGTTCTCTGAGAGGCGCAAGGGGCCGAGCGCGGCAACTTGGCGGGCCTGAATCTCGTGAATCTGCACACCCTGCGCCATTACCGGCGTGAGGTATTGGGGCGCACCAAAAGTAACGCGGAAGTTGCCCTGCTCATCAGTAGTGGTGTTGACCTTCTGCCCTTCAAAGAGAGGCTGAAACTCCTCGCCGATGGGGTCACGCCACCAGATTTGGATAGTATCGTTCGGCGCAAAGCCACCACCGTAGACCGTCAGCGTGGTGCCCGGCTTAAGGCCCTGCCCCACGATGTACTCAGCAAAATCACCGCAGGGCGGATCAACGGCTACCCAGGGCTGGCTGCCGTCACCTTCCACCTGCTGGGGGATCTCGTCCTCTTCCCCGCAGGGGTTGCCAAACTTAGTGCGGGCGATGATCAGTTGCTCCTCACGCTCAAAGGCAGCGTTCCAGGGCCAGATCACCCGTGTGAAGATGTTGAAGGTGTCGGGGAACTCGGTGAAGAACTTGTGCAGGTCCACCTCTGTGACCTGCCAGCCCAGCAGGTAGGTGTAGGCGAGGATCAAGATGAGGCCCAGGTTGGGGGCAAAGCGCCGCTGTTGGCTGGCGTGAACGGCGCTGATCAGCACCCACAACCAGAACAACCCTGCCATCACGCTGAGCGCCAGAATGAGACCAGGGAAGGCCACAAATTCGTGCGTGCGGCTCGCCCAGAGGATCAGCAGGGCCATCGCGGCACTCAGGATCACATAGCCAATACCACGTGCAACCTGCCCAATGTAGATGTGCCCCGCCCCCGGCAGCACGGCAGAAAGCAGCGCCGCAAGGAGCGGCGAGCGCCTGCGTGGCGCAACTGTGCCTTGGGCGATTTGTTGTTCCTGCGGTTGGGATGCAGACGGAATCTCGGGTATTTCGGCCATCGTGTTTCCCTCACCCCACCAGACTGCCGCCGCCGATGCGCTCGGCCTCCTGGCCGTAGATTTCCTTAAAGCGCTCGTCTGTCATACGGCGTATGTCTTCGTTGACACCCTCAAAGACCAGGCGGCCATCGCGCAGGCCGATGACATGGGTGCTGTAGCGCTGCACGAGGTCAAGGTAGTGCAGGCTACAGATGACCGTGATGCCATCTTCCTTATTCAGTCGCTCAATCTGGCCCAGAATGGAATGCGCCAGCACAGGGTCCAGGCTGGCGACCGGCTCATCGGCCAGAATGAGGCGCGGTTCCTGCATCAGGGCGCGGGCGATGCCCACCCGCTGCTGCTGACCACCGCTTAAAGTATCGGCGCGGTTGTAAGCCTTATCGGCCAGCCCCACACGTTCCAACGCAGCCATAGCGCGTTCATGCTCGGCCTTAGGGAAGTAGCCGATGAGGCTCCATAGCGGGTTGACGTATCCCAAACGCCCGCTCAGCACGTTAGTCAGCACCGTTGAGCGGTTGACAAGGTTGAACTGCTGGAAGATCATCCCGATCTGGCGGCGCACGTGGCGTAGTTCCTCGCCCTTCAACGCCGTGATATCTATGCCGTCCCAGATGATGCGCCCCTCGGTTGGCTCAATCAGGCGGTTGATGCAGCGCAACAAGGTGGACTTCCCCGCCCCACTGAGGCCGATCACCACCATAAAGGCACCATCCGGCACTTCAAAGCTCACGTTGCGCAGGGCCACCGTACCGTCTTCATAGATTTTGGTGAGGTTCTCTACCTTGAGCATAGGGTGAGTCTGCCCTCTTAGCAGGAAAAGGGGGACCCACTCCATCGGGGGTCCCCCTTTATTGATGCAAAGGTTACCGGACGAAGTCCTCAATGTTCACGCCGGAAGCCTGAAGCACCTGGCGGAATGGGTCAAAGAAGGTGTCATCCACCTGCTCCAACCCGGCCCAGCTATAAAGGTCCTGCAGTAGCGTCAGCTCTTCCTCGTTCTGGGTCATTTCCAGCAGGGCGTTGACAATGGCTTCGCGCTTGTCCGCCGGGAAGTCAGGGCGGAAGCTGACCGTGTCATTGGGGATGGGCGGGCTGGTGGCGATCACCACCACCACGTCGTTCACATCCGGCAGCTCCTCTGCGACATTGGTGCGGGCATCCACGAAGGTCGCACCAGCATCGCAGTCGCCGTTGTAAACAGCACGCACCACGCCGTCATGCCCACCCGCATCAATCACCTCGGTCAGATCGGTCTCTGGATTGATGCCCTCGGCGCGCATGGCGATAGAGGGGATGATCCAGCCGGAGGTAGAGAACTCATCGGGGCGGCAGAAGGTCTTGCCTGCCAGATCGGCGATGCTGGTGATGCCGCTATCGGCGCGGGTGATGATCTGGCCAGCGTAAGTGGTAGAGCCAAAACGCACCGAAACCAACGCCACGTCCGCGCAGTTGCGCGCCTTGGCGACGACGTAGCTGAAAGTGTTCAGCGCGCCGATGTGGGCTTCGCCCGCGCACATAGCCTCAATGGAAGCCACATAGCTTGTGGGCACCTCCGCCGTGATCACCAGACCCGTCTTCTGCGAGAGAACGTCGGTGATGGCAGTTGCGCTGGCCAGCACCTGCGAGGCTTCTGCTGAAGGCACGAACGAGAAGACGATCGGCATCTCTTCAGTGCCCAGTTTGGCCCAGGGGTCCTCTGTCGGTTCCGGCGTGGGTTCCTCAGTGGGGACCTCGGTGACTTCCTCGGTTGCCACCTCAGTGGCTTCCTCAGTAGGTGCAGCAGTAGGCGTTGCAGGGGCACAGGCAGCCACGATGAGGCTCACAGCCACCAACACGCCGATCAGCAACAGCCACTTCCCGTTCTTGAATAACATCTTCTTCCTCCTTGGGATAACCTGGGGTAACAAAGGACTACATTGAGAGAGAGTCTTGCCCCGGCTTTGCCTGTTGCATCACCTCCTTCCCGTGCAAATTCATGGCCCCCTCTTCGGGAGGACGCCGCTAGCGCGCCAGCGTGGCTACCTTCACGCCCGCCTCATTCAGCAGCGTGCGCAAGGGGTCAAAGGCCACGTCGTCAGCCTGGCGCAACGCATCCGCGCCCAGCAGCACAGCCACCTCATCGCCGTGCTGACGCAGCCAATCCACAAGCACAGCGCGGGTGTCAGCGTCCAAGGGGGGAGCAAGCACCAGCACATCGGTCGGCACAGGCGGCAGTTCAGCGATCACATCCACAGCCCGGGGATCGTCAAGGAGGGCCTCCGCGCCCAGCATCGTTGCGCCCACATCACAACGCCCCTCCACGATAAGGCGTAGCACCTCCTCATCGCTGCCGGCGTCCACCACATCCTGCAGGTCGGTGAAAGGGTCCACGCCCTCGGCCTGCAGCGCCAGCATGGGCACGATCCAGCCGGAGACAGAGGAGGCATCAGCGCGGCAGAAGACGCGGTCGCGAAAGTTGGGAAGGCTGAAAATGCGCTCTGCTGCCGCAACCAGCTGCCCCTGCGCACTCGTTGAGCCGTCCCGCTCCACCTGCAGGAGCAGCTCTCCGCAGCCCTGTGCTGCCGCCGCGAGGTAGGAGAACGCATCCAGCGAGACCAGCGCCGCCGTCCCATCACACAGGGCGCGGTAGGCATCTGCATAGCGATCGCTCAGCGTGATCTCAACGTTGAGGGCCGTCTCGCTGAGTAAACTCTCCTCCAACGCCGCTGCATCTCCCTCGGCTTGGGGGGAGACTAGCACCCAGCGCAGGGGATTCCCCTCGCTGCCGGGGTGGGGAAGGGTGGGAAGTGGTGGCAGCGGCGTCGGCGGCATGATGGGGGTCGCTGTGGGGCGGACAGGAGCCTGAGCCACTTGCCCACCGCGACAGGCCGCCAGCCCGGCCCACAACAACACTACCGCGATCAGGAGAACAGAGTGCCTGCGGTTTATGGCGGTTACCTCCTCGTCAGCCCAACACCATGATACTCAGAGAGCAGGATGACGGCAAGGATAGAGGGTTAAACTCCCGCTAAGGAGTGGCTTGTCCCCCTGCAGGCACGATCTCAATCCAATGCGGGTCCACATGGTCATTGAGCGGCGCAATACCCACGTCCTCGTGGATCAGGCCAGCCCAGAACTGCTGAGGGTTGCGCGATTCCACGATGTTGGTCAGGCGGATGCCGCCCGTCACCACAGCACGCTGACCGGGCATCAGGTAATAGTGCACCTGTCCGTTGCGCTCAATAGGAGTGAGCGTCTCCGGCGTGCCCAGCGCCCAGCGCCAGGGGTAGTTGGAGAGGCACGTCTGGCAGTGAATGCCCACACGCCAGGCGCCTGACTCTTCATAGTATCCCGTGCTGGCGAAGGTCTCATCTTGCTCATACACATAGCCCGGTGGGGGGCCGGTGGTGCGGATAGGTGCCTCACCGTAGTTCTCCACGGTGAGCTCAAAGTACAGCACGTCGCCCACCACCACCGTTTCCGCCGAGAACCTGACCGTATCGCCCACCGGCTGGCCGACGATTTCAGCCAGCGGCACACCGCCATCGCGGATGGTGACCTGCCCTGTGCGCCGCACCCGTTGCCCCTCTGCGTCTGTTGCCTCCACCAGCACCGTGTAAGACCCATCCGGCGGGGGATCAATGCCCATGTCCACGCCGCCATCCCAGCGGAAGGTGTGACGTCCCTCCTCGCCGGGCTGGCGCCCTTCCTGCGATTCGGGCACAAAGTAGCGCTTGCCCGCTTCGTCAATGAGAAACACTTCAATCTGGGCAGGCTTGGGAACATAGACGTTGATCCACACCAGATCGTCCAGTCCATCCTGATTGGGGGTGAAAACCTCCGGCGCTATGGAGAACTCCCACAGGTCGGGCAGCAACACATCGGCATCACGGATCACCAATGTACCCGTGCGCCGATCGGTCTGGCCGCTCAGGTGATCCTGCGCTTCAATGACCCACGTATAGGAGCCATCAGCCAGCAGGCGGGCGAGAACCGTGCCCTGCACCTCCTCGCCCTCGCGGACGTAACCCTCCACCACCCCACCGAACAGCACGCTGTACTCGCCGCGGGGGCGGGTTTGATCGCGGCGGAAGTAGTAACGTTGGCCCTCTGCATCCTCAAAATAGATGGAGACAGTAGCTTGGCGGCGGAGGCGGTAGGTGATCTCTGTAACATCGGTGTCGCCGTCCGCATTGGGCGTGATGGTGGTGAGGCTGAAGGCGGCCTCAGCGATCACCGGACCAAAGGGACGGCTAGCCAGGTATCCCAATGCCAGCAGCACAACCAACGCCACCAGCGCAAAGGCGATCGTGAGTGCACGCGGAATACGCACCGGTATGCTCCTCAGTGGAGAGAGACCCACTCTCAACCAGCGCCGCGCCGAAGTCCCACCCTTACGGCGCGGCGTGTTTCTATCTTCGTTTGGCGCAACCTATACGCTACGACTCCGATCCAAGCTGGCCACTCTCAGCGAAATCCAGCAGGCCGCGGCCCATATGGGGCCGATGCGTTTTTTCCTCTTCCTTGCCAAAAGTGATCACCTCGCCCGTGTCGGTAATGGCTTCAACGGCCAACCCGAGGCTTTGCAGTTCCTTCACCAACACGCGGAAGCTGGCCGGGATGCCCGGTTCCTCAATCGGCTCGCCCTTCACGATGGCCTCATAGGTGCGCGTGCGCCCCGCCACATCGTCGCTCTTAATGGTGAGCATCTCCTGCAGCGTGTGCGCCGCACCATAGGCCTCCAGCGCCCACACCTCCATCTCGCCGAAGCGCTGGCCGCCAAATTGCGCCTTGCCGCCCAGCGGCTGCTGCGTCACCAGCGAATAGGGGCCAGTGGAGCGGGCGTGTATCTTATCTTCCACAAGGTGGGAGAGCTTGAGCATGTGGATAACGCCCACCGTCACAGGTCGGTCAAACGGCTCACCGGTGCGCCCATCGTAGAGGATCTGCTTGCCGATGATGGGCATGGGCTGCTTGGTCTCAGCCTGCACCTGCTGCGCCTGCTGACGTAACTCCTCTAGCGGGGTCTCCATGGGAACCTCATAGCCGAGGCTCATCATCCACAGCCGCAGGCCTGCCGCGACGGCTTTGGCATCGGCTTCGCGCCGCTCCGCAGGCGAGCGCGGATCGTCCTCAAACACCAGCAGGGCATCGGGATCGTAGCCGTGCCCACGCAGCCACTCCCGCAGCACCGCCCGCCGGGCATAGACCTCGTTGAGCATGAGCTCATCGCGGTCGTAACATCCATCCTGTCCCAGCCAGGCTTCAATGTAGAGGCGCCGCGCCTCGGCATCATCTTCCAGCTGTTCGGTATCAAACTGGTACTCCTTCAGCCAAGCCCAAGCCGCCTCGGTGACCTCTTTCCAGGCACGGTCAATCATCCAGGCACGCGCCAGTTCAGCCTCAATCTCCGGCTCCTTGGCCCCGTCAAAGACGGGCGTCACGGCACGGAAACCCAACCGTGAGGCAGCCCAGCCGAGATGCGTCTCCAGTATCTGCCCAATGTTCATGCGCCCGGGCACACCCAGCGGGTTGAGGATGATGTCCACCGGTGTCCCATCGGCGAGGAAGGGCATGTCCTCAATGGGCACCACTTTAGAGATGACACCTTTGTTGCCATGCCGCCCAGCCATCTTGTCGCCTTCGGTGATCTTGCGCCGCTGCGCCACGCTGACGCGCACCATCTGCTCCACACCGGCGGGCAAATCGCGGTGTTCCTTACGGGTGAAAGTGCGCACATCCACCACCTTGCCACGCTCACCGTGCGGCAGGCGCAGCGAGGTGTCCTTCACCTCACGCGCCATCTCGCCGAAGATGGCACGCAGCAGTTTCTCTTCGGGTGTCAGCTCCTTCTCGCCCTTGGGCGTGATCTTGCCGACCAGAATGCTGTTCGGCCCTACCTCAGCGCCGATGCGCACGATACCGTGCTCATCCAAATCCTTGAGTGCGTCATCGCCCACGTTGGGGATGTCAGCGGTGATCTCTTCTGGGCCAAGTTTGGTGTCGCGCGCTTCCACCTCGTGCTTCTCAATGTGGATGCTGGTGAACTTGTCCTCGCGCACCAACCGCTCGGAGATAAGCACGGCATCCTCAAAGTTGCCGCCCTCCCAGGAGAGAAAGGCGCACAGCACATCGTGCCCCAGCGCCAGCTCGCCGTTTACCGTTGATGAGCTATCCGCCAGCACATCGCCCTTACGCACGATCTGCCCGCGTACCACCACCGGATGCTGATCAATACACGTGCTCTGGTTGGAGCGCTGGAAGCGGCGCAGCTTGTATACCCGCTCTGAGCCGTCCTCGGTGCGGACGATGATGCGCTCGCCTGTAACGCTGATCACCTCACCGTCCACATCGGCGACGATCACCTGCCCAGAGTCGCGGGCAGCCAGCGCCTCCATGCCCGTGCTGACGATGGGCACATCCGGCTGCAGGAGCGGCACAGCCTGCCGCTGCATGTTGGATCCCATCAGGGCGCGGTTGGCGTCGTCATGCTCCAAGAAGGGGATCAGCGCGGCGCTGATGCCCACGATCTGGCGTGGGGCCACGTCAATATAGTTCACGCGCTCCACCGGCGAGAAGCGGAAGGTCTGGCGCTCGCGCACTGAGACGCGCTCCTGCACGAAGTTGCCGTACTCGTCCAGGCGGGCGTTGGCCTGAGCGATGACGAAGCGGTCTTCGGCATCTGCCGAGAGATACTCTATCTCGTCCGTCACAAAGGGGCGCACCGGTATTGCCTCGACCTTGAGGCGCGCGAGCTGCTCGCGCAATGCCTCATCCACGAACTGTCCGGCTTCGGCAATCACCCGGTCGCCATCCACGATGTTCTCGCGCACGTAGCGGTGCAGCAGGCGCGGATCATCGGGCGAGAGGGCATTCCGCACGCGGCGATAGGGCGTCTCAATAAAGCCGAACTCGTTCACGCGGGCATAGGAGGCCAAGCGCCCAATGAGGCCAATGTTAGGACCTTCGGGCGTCTCAATGGGGCAGATGCGCCCGTAGTGGCTATGGTGCACATCGCGCACGTCAAAGCCAGCGCGCTCGCGGCGCAGGCCGCCCGGCCCTAACGCGGAGAGCGTGCGCTTGTGCGTCAGCTCGGCCAGCGGGTTGGTCTGATCCATGAACTGCGAGAGCTGCGAAGAGCCGAAGAACTCGCGCAGGGCGGCCACAATGGGCCGGATGTTGATAAGCGTCACCGGCGTCAGCCCTTCGCTCTCGCGGATGGACATGTGCTCGCGGATGACGCGCTCGGTGCGCCGCAGACCCACGCGCAGCTTGCTCTGGATGAGCTCGCCCACCGTTTTCACACGGCGGTTGCCCAGATGGTCAATGTCGTCCGGCTCGGCCAGTCCGTTGTTGATGCGGATCATGTGTTCAATCACGCGCACCAAATCCAATTTGGTGATGGTGCGGTGCGTTACCGGGATCGCATCAAGGCCCAGCCGCTGGTTCAGCTTATAGCGTCCCACACGCTCCAGATCGTAGCGCCGCCGATCAAACAGCTGGGAGACCAAATACTCACGGGCATTTTCCAGTGTGGCGGGGTCGCCGGGGCGCATACGCTTGTAGAACTCAATCAGCGCTGCCTCAGCGACGCTGTACTTGCCATCCTTGAGGTCCCAGGCTGGCTCCTGCTTGAGCGTCCCCTCAATATAGCGGTGGTCCGGATCGGTATCCACCTCAGCGAACAGCGCCAGCAGCTCCTCGTCCTCGCCGGTCTTCAGCGGCGAGAGGTCATCCATCTCGTCCGAGACGGCGGCTAACGCCCGCAGGAACATCGTCACCGGCACGGTACGCTTGCGGTTGAACTTAAGGGCCAGATAGTCGCTACGCTTGGTCTCAAATTCCATCCAGGCGCCGCGGTCGGGGATGAGCTTGGCGTTGGCCAGTGCGCGGCCTGTAGTGGGGTCCTTGTCGGCGTCAAAATACACACCGGGTGAGCGGATGAGCTGACTCACCACCACGCGCTCGGTGCCGTTGATGATAAAGGTGCCGTTCTCCGTCATGAGGGGGAAGTCGCCAAGGAAAATCGGCGAGACCACGTGCTCACCCGTCTGGGTGTTGAGCAGCGCCACCTTGACGTAGAGCGGCGCGGCATAGGTCATATCACGGTCAATGCATTGCTCCTGATCGTACTTAGGCTCCTCAAACCAGTACGTCAGGCCAAACTGCCGTGCCTCTTCCGTATCGCTGGGGAAAATGAGTTTAAGGGTGCCGTTGAAACTTTCAATGGGTGAGATTTCGTTGAACAGCTCCTGCAGCCCCTCCTCTATGAGCCAGCGGAAAGACTGCAACTGAACCTCAATCAACGTGGGCAGCATGTGGACATCTGCCGTGCGGGCGTAAGATTTCCGACCTAGTTCACGCGCCATTCAATATTCTCCTCCGCGTGCCAGTGCGGGCACACGCGATGCGTCTTCTAACATCTAACAGACAACACAAAATAAGGCATCCGCTCCTCGGGGCTAAAGTGCCGCTCTGCGTTGCCTTTCACTCCTGCTTTGCTTGGCTGTTCAAGAAATCTTATTATATCAGGAACTTTTGCCTGAGATCAAGATCATTCCCTTAAACTTAAACCGAGGGTAGCAAGTGTCGCCTCCACGGCGCGGGCTAGCTGCGCCACAATCTCATCCAGCTCCTCCTCCTTGACCACAAACGGGGGCGCCACCATCACGTGATCGCCCGCCACACCATCCGCGCAACCGCCCATCGCATAGACGATAAGGCCAGCGGAAAAAGCGTGCCCAAAGAGGCGCTCGGCAAACTTGGCCGCAGGCGGGAAGGGCTGCTTGCTGGCACGATCGGCCACAAACTCCAGCCCCCACATCAGCCCCTGCCCCCGAATGTCGCCAACGTGTGGGTGATCGGCAAACGCCGCACGGAGCTTCTCGCCCAGCAGATGGCCCATTGTCTCGGCACGGGCGATAAGGTCGTGTGCAGTAAGGTAATCCAGCGTGGCGATCCCTGCCGCTGCCCCCACCGGTTGGTGGCTAAACGTGCCACCGTGGTTGAAATCACCCAGCTGCTCCAACACCCGATCAACGAGATCGCCGCGCACGGCGGTGGCACTGAGCGGCACATAGCCGCCGGAAAGCCCCTTGCCCAGCGTGATCATGTCGGGCACAACGCCCCACTGAGCGATGGCGAACCAGCGTCCGGTGCGTCCCATGCCGGTCATCACCTCATCGGCGATGAGCAGCACGCCGTAACGATCGCAGATCTCGCGGATGCGCGGCCAATACTCATCCGGCGGCACCACCGCGCCAAGCGTGGCGCCAGCGATCGGCTCGGCGATGAAGGCGGCAACGCTATCTGCCCCTTGCCGCTTGATCTCCTGCTCCAGCGCCTCGGCACAGGCGAGGCCGCAGGCGGGATAGGTGAGACCAAAGGGACAGCGGTAGCAGTACACGGGCGGGATGTGCGGCATGTCCAGAAACATGGGTTCGTAGGTGCGGCGCATGGAGGGTTTGCCCATCACCGCCATCGTGCCAAGGGTAGCACCGTGATAAGACCCCCAACGCCCGATGACCTTGTAACGGGTGGGGCGTCCCAGCGCAATCTGCGCTTGCCGCGCAAACTTGATGGCCGTCTCCACGGCTTCCGCACCGGAGGTGAGGTAAAAGATACGGGCATCCGGCAGAGGCAGGAGGGCCGCCAGCCGCGTTGAGAGCTCTTCCAGCGCGGCGCTGGTGAACATGGTGGCATGGGCATAGCCCACCCGTGCCGCCTGCTCACCGATGGCCTCGGCGATCTGGCGCACGCCATGCCCCACGTTGACCACCACTGCCCCGCCAGAAGCGTCTATGTAGCGCTTGCCATCGGTGTCCCACAGGTAGATACCCTCGCCGTGCGAGACGATCGGCTTGGGCGACTTGTGCTTGCGGTAGAAAACATGGCTGTGTTGTGTCATATCGCGCTCCAAGATAGTGGGAGCGTCCTTGTTGGCTTCGGCTACAACATCTCTATGATCGTGGCCTCGCCCTGCCCCACGCCGACACACAACGTGGCGAGGCCGTAGCGCATCCGCTCCCCCGCGGCCTTGCGGCGCTTCATCTCATGCAGCAATGTGGTGAGGATGCGCGCACCGGAGCAGCCCAAGGGATGCCCCAAGGCGATCGCCCCGCCATTAACATTGGTGATCTCATGGCGGAAGCCTGCCTGCTCCATCACTGCCAACGCCTGCACAGCAAAGGCCTCGTTCAGTTCAATAAGGTCAATCTCGTCCAGCGTTAATCCCGCCCGTTTGAGCGCCTTCTCTGTAGCCGGCACCGGCCCCAGCCCCATCATGCGCGGGTTGACTCCCGCCGCCGCGCTGGCCACCCAGCGCGCCAGCGGCTTAAGGCCCAACTGGGCGGCCCGCTCGGCGCTCATCAGCAGGACGGCGGCGGCACCGTCGTTCAGCCCGCTGGAGTTCCCCGCCGTGACCGTCCCCCCAGCGCGGAAGACCGGCTTTAGCTTTGCCAGTGCCTCCATGCTGGTATCCAGCACGTACTCGCCGTCCACGATCTTGTAACGGGGGTGTTCATCCACCTCAAAGAGGATGGGATCGCCTTTGCGCTGGGGGATCTCAACCGGCACGATCTCATCTTTGAAACGCCCCGTGCGGATGGCCTCCACGGCGCGGCGGTGGCTCTCTAAGGCGAAGGCATCTTGCCGCTCGCGGGTGAGGTGCGGGAACTGCTCATAGATGTTCTCAGCCGTCTCGCCCATGGATTCCAGCGGGAACATTGCCTCCATCTTGGGGTTAGGATAGCGCCAGCCAAGTGTAGTATCCCACGCCGTGAGGTTGCCCGTAGCCCAAGGCTGCCCCGACTTAGGCACTGAATAGGGGGCGCGACTCATGTTTTCCACGCCTCCAGCGATGAAAACCTCCCCCTCGCCGAGAGCGATGGCGCGCGCAGCCTGATTGATGGCCGTGAGGCCAGAGGCACACAGCCGATTGAACGTCACCCCAGCCACGTGATGAGGCAGTCCAGCCAACAGGAGCGCCATGCGCGCTACATTGCGGTTGTCCTCGCCCGCTTGGTTGGCGCATCCCATATAGACCTCTTCCACGATGGCAGGGTCAATGCCCGTGCGCTGCAGAATGGCGCGGATGGGGATGGCGCACAGGTCATCGGCGCGCACGGCGGAGAGCTTGCCCCCGTGCGTGCCGACCGGTGTACGGACTGCGTCTATGATGACCACCTCGTGCATGTAGGCTTACCTCTCCTGTGCGGAACAGAGCGATGGAAGTCAGCGCCCCCAACTATAACAGATATTGCTTGCTCGGTGTAACAGAGACTGCGCACAAAACGAAAGGGGGCACACTCCTGACACAGGATGTGCCCCAACCATCACAGGGCAATGCTACAGCCCCAGTTCCTCAATGGCGCGTAAGAAGCTAATCACATCCTCGCGGGAAAGCATCCCCACCACGTGCCCATTGGAGCGTACCGGCAGCTGGTTGACGCCGTTGCGGTCCATCTCGCGCAGGGCGTCCCACAGCGAGGTCTCCGGTGTGGTGCAGCGGCAATCGGTGAGAGGCGTCATGGCCATCGCAGCGGTGGTCTCTGCCCAGCGCTCGCGGGGTACCCCACGGATGTGGTGCAGGGTCAGCAGCCCCACAATCTCATCATCATCGGCTACTGCCAATGTGCGCCGCCCCGAGCCGAGGATGTGCTCGTCCACCACGCTCTGCAGGGTGATCGTGCGCGGGATGGTGCGGAAATCCTGGCTCATGGCGCGCCCCACGCGGTAGCCGGAGAGCAGGCTTTGTAGCTGCTGCATCTGCAGCTCGGCCCCCGCCGCATTCTCCAAGAACCAACCGATGAAAGCGATCCACAGGCCGTTGGCAAAATTGCCCCAGAACATCTGCAGCACGCCCACGCCGATAAAGCCAAAGGCAATGAGGCGCCCTACCGTCGCCGCAATGTGCGTCGCCCGCAACAGGTTGCGGTTGAAGGCCCATAGCACCGCCCGCAGCACGCGCCCACCGTCCAGCGGGAAGCCCGGGATGAGGTTAAAGAGCGCCAATGTGCCATTGATCATTGCCAGATACTCAAAAACGGCGAAGACCGGCGCGATACGTTGGAAAATAATCTGAAGCGCAAAGAAGACACCCGCCAGCAGGAAGCTCACTACCGGCCCGGCAATAGCGATCCAGAACTCGGCGGCGGCGCTGGGTAGATCGCCGGCCAGCTCAGCCACACCCCCAAAGATGAACAGCGTGATGCGCCGCACTGGCACCCTAAAGCCCTGCGCCACTACCGAGTGTCCCAACTCATGCAACAGCACGCTGGCGAAGAAGAGCACCGCCGTCACCGCCCCTACGATCCAGTAGCGGCTGGCAGGCCAACCGATAAACTCACGAGGGAAGTAATTAACCGCCAATGACCACGTGATAAGGGCGAAGATGAGAAACCACGAGAGGTCCAACCCCACCGGAATCCCCAAAATCTGCCCCAACGGGATGGCATTACGACGCACCGGCATGTCACACCTCCTCAAACGCAACCTGCGACGATGCTCCCAAGATACTTCCCCTTTAGTATGGCGCTTTAGCGTCAGAAAGTCATCAGCTGGGCGTTAGAACTGCACAAGATCGGCGCACTTTGCGCTGGCGCTGGCGATTGCATTGCCCCGCCGGGGTGTGATAGACTAGGCGTAGCCGGTACAGTAGTGGGCTTTGTGGCCTTTGCACGCACCCGTGGGGATGCCTATGAGCCAGCAACAGCCCGATCAAGCGGGTAGTGAGGAAAAGGGAAAGATTACCGTCGTCATCGTTGACGATCACCATATCTTCCGCCAAGGCATTGAGCTCAACCTGAGCCTGCACGAGGACATTGAGGTCATCGGGCAGGGCGCGGATGGCTATCAGGCGCTGGAGCTGATCCGTACCCTGCAACCGGACGTGGCCCTGTTGGATATCAACCTGCCCAATATGAACGGCATTCAGGTCATGCGCCAGATCGCCAGCGAGCGCCACCCCGTGCGCGTCATCATGCTGACGGGCTACGATGACGCAGAACAGATGCTGCACGCCGTGCGCGCTGGTGCAGCCGCCTACTGCGCCAAAGAGATTGAGCCAGATCAACTGGTAGAGGTCATCCGCCACGTGGTGGAGGGCCGCTACGTGGTGCACAACCAGGTCTTTGATCGTGAAGGCATACAGCGCTGGCTGGAAAAAGGGGTGGAGGCGGTGGCCGGGCAGTATTACGCCGAGCAGGCTGAGACCTTCTCGCCGCTCTCCCCCCGCGAGATGGAAATCCTCCAGTTTGTGACACAGGGCTTGAGCAACAAGGAAATCGCGCGGGCGTTACGCATCAGCCACCAGACAGTGAAGAACCACATGACTTCCATCTTGCGCAAACTGGCGGTGGAGGATCGCACGCAGGCGGCTGTCTTCGCATTGCGCCACGGTTGGGTGCGCCTGAGAGACATCCCCTCAGGGGGTGAGGGCGGCCCGCCCGATCAACTTTGGTAGAGGGGACGGGATGACTTATGGCACAAATAGAGAGGCAGGCCAGAAGTAGCCGCGAAGAGACCCTTGATCTGCTGCGTGGCCTTCTGGAACAGGTCAACGCGGAATTACGCGATATTGAGGCCAAGATCAACCTTTCGCGGGGGCAGGTGGAGCAGCAAACTCAGCGCAATGCCATGATCATGGGAGAGGTGCGGCGCATTGAGGCCGCGCTGGATCAAACGCCGCGCTTGAACATCAAAGAGGTCTATGATGAGGCGTTGGAAGCGCAGCAACGCCTGTTGACCGTCCGCGCTCAGCTAGAGAAGCTCCAAGCGCTGGAAGAGACCACCCGCCGCACTGCCGAGTCCCTGCAAGAGGCTATTGACCTGTTGACACAGGGAGATAGAGAGCGGGGCGGAGGCGAGAGCTTCAATGCACGGGAGATCATCATCCGCGTGATTGACGCACAGGAAGAAGAGCGCGAGCGGTTGGCCCGCGCCATGCACGACGGCCCAGCCCACTCGTTAACCAACTTCATCCTTCAGGCCGAGATCTGCCAGAAGCTCTTTGAGCGCGATCCGACTAAAGCCGGTGAGGAGCTGAAAAAACTCAAGCAAGCAGCCAACGAGGCCTTCAGACGGGTGCGTGATTTTATCTACGAACTGCGCCCCATGATGCTTACCGACCTCGGACTGGTGCCCACCCTCAAGCACTATGTGGATACTTTTAAAAAGAAGACGGGCATTGAGACGGAGCTGGTGGTAGAAGGCCGTGAGCGCCGCCTGGAGCGCTATCGCGAAGTGCTGGTCTTCCGGGGCATTCAGGCCTTGATGGCTAACGCCCGTGACCACAGCGGGGCAACTTTTATCCGCGTGACAGTGGATATGAGCGGTGACCGCGTGCGCGCCGTTGTGGAAGACAACGGCCGAGGGTTCGGTACCGGCAGGTTGAGCCTGGACGCCAGCAACAGCGAGGCGCTCGGCCTTGGCGCCCTGCAGGAGCGCGTGCGCTTAGTGGGGGGCGCAGTGCGCGTGGAGAGCATTGCCGGGCAGGGCGCCAAGATAGAGATAGATATCCCCGCCGGGCCGGAACCAGAAGAGCAGACACCCGCCTGGGAACCCGAGCCCTAGCTCTCTTCCCATATCCAGCAGTGGCACCCGTGCAGTAGAATACGAAACTGTTACAGGTGCCCCTTTTCTATTTACAAGCCCTACACGCTGTGATTACAATATCAGCGAACGTATAATTCCATCATTCTCTAATGAAGGAGTGGTTGCCATGTTGTTCGTTCCGCGTGAAGAGGGCCAGGGCTTGGTAGAGTATGCGCTGATCCTCGTGCTTGTCGCCGTGGTCGTCATCGTCATTCTCGCCTTGCTCGGCCCCGCTATCGGCAACGTGTTCAGCAACATCATCAACGCCATCTAACCCTTCCACACCCCAACGAGCACGTCGCACAGCAGTAGTAGAGCCTCACTGGGGTGAGGCTCTACTGTTTTGGGCAGGTGAAGTAAGCATTTTGTAACCGCTGGAGGGTGACAGGACCGCTTGACACTCTGGGGAGCAGGAGTATAGTAAGGAACACGACCGACATGACTTTGGTACCGATTGCAAACACCCATCGCTATTTGCCCTCTGAAGGATGTTATACTGTGCTCAAGACAGCACAGGGAGTTTATCCACAGAGAGAGGGGCATGGGACAAGCGGTGCAAGTCAGAGGCTTATCAGGGTGAGGGGAACACATGGCCAATCGCATCCGGGTGCTGATCGTAGATGATAATGACGAAACGCGCGACGGCACCCGCCGCCTGTTGGAATATGAAGATGATATAGAGGTAGTGGATTACGCCGAGAACGGTCTGATTGCCATTGAGAAGGTGCGCGAGCTGGATCCGGATGTGGTCCTGATGGACATCAACATGCCGGTGATGGATGGCCTGACCGCAACCCAACGCCTGCGCGCCGAGTTCCCGCGCACCCAGATCGTGATCGTGACTGTTCAGGACGACGCCCACTACATGCGTCAGGCGATGCGCGCCGGAGTAGCAGACTTCGTTGCCAAGCCTGTGGGCGCTGACGAACTGGCTGATGCTATCCGCCGCGCCTACAGCAAGATACCCACCGAGCCTGTGGCGCCGCCCAGCGGCGCAAGCGCGCCAACGCCGGTTATGCCCGGCTATGGGTTCGGGCAGCCTCACGCGGCGGGCCGCGTGATCACTGTGTTGGGGCTGAAAGGCGGAGTGGGCAAAACAACCATCGCTGTCAACCTTGGTGTGGCACTGGCGCGCGCCAATCCCGATAAGAAAGTGCTCATCGTTGACACCAACCTGTACTTCGGCGATGTGGCGGTCTTTCTCAACACACGTGGGCAGCACAACGTGAGCAACATGTTGAGCATGGCCGAGTCGCCCGAAGATATTGACCCCACCGTTGTTGACAGTATCCTGCTAGCACATGAGAGCGGCGTAAAGCTGCTCATTGCCCCTCCTAACCCTAGTGACGTCTCATTCCCTACGTCGCCCACCCCACTGATCAACATGGTGGACTATTTGAAAACCCGCTTTGACTACATCATTGTGGATACCGGCACCTACTTTGATAACATGCTCTCAGGTGCGATTCAGGTCGCCGATCGTTTCCTGCTCATCACGACAGCCACCATGCCCGCCGTGAAAGATGCTCGCCTCATGCTTAACGAGTTGCGGAGCAACGGCTATTCTGTGGATCAGGTTATCTTGGTGGTGAACCAGTTTGAGCGCACCAGCCGCATCACGCCTGAACAAATTGTCAATTACCTTAAGTGCCCAACCACCCACGTGATTCCTTTCGACTCCATCGCCAATGAGGCACTCAACCGCGGCATTCCTCTGGTCACCTCCGACCCACGCCGCAGCACCGCGGCGCGCCCCTTGATGGAACTGGCAGGGGTAGTGCGTCAGAGTTTTGAAGCTACTGAGGCGGAGCGCCTCGCCAGCTCCGAGCAGCGGCGGGGCGGCCTGTTCAGGACACTGCGTGGGGGCTAGATCATCTATAGAGAGAGGAGCAGTGAGAAG